>JAESGV010000724.1_pt1 | contig 14320 bp, 11 predicted proteins | sample 9269781 | NCBI WGS metagenome assembly JAESGV01 (sample SAMN15741586, study PRJNA653496) | algae metagenome | isolation source: Tildeniella torsiva UHER 1998/13D and co-occurring heterotrophs from... | place: Slovakia: Slovak Paradise National Park, Hrabusice, Kosice Region | collected 2000-01-01 | reverse complement strand
ATATACGTATCTCATGCTACTGCCGTCGTACAAATTGTTTTTGAAGACGCGGAAGAATAGGAACTTGGTTACGAAGATTGCGTACCTACTTTCAAACGTCGAACCAACAAATTTGAGCGACGCGTTCGAAGAGGGTATGCTCTATTTTGTTTTCCTAACTAAATAATATAGGTTCGTCACTTCCGCACAAGTTTGATGTTGTTCACACAAAATTTGCAACTATCAGTTTATCCGTTACCTATCGCAAGAATCTATCGCAGATGCTTCACGCAACAACAGAAGAGGCGATTCTACGCAAAGACCAGATAAACACTAGTTATTTTGATGATGACAATTCGAAAGCACCAGATACACCACTTAATCCACATCAGACAGGGCCTAGTAACCCATTTGATAACGTCGAGGGAAGAAACAGGTCAAGAAGTCTACCACAGCCACCGAAAGTGGTACCTAGCAATCCTACAAAACCATTGCCACCATCGTTACTGTCCAAGCAGTTGGGAGCTTCACCACCAATGAGACAACCAATTGGACACTCTATGTCTCCACCTACTGCGATACCGTCACGAGAACGCTCTGTTTCGCATGCTCCGACTTACGTGAACGTACCTCGGTCAGTACCAACAAGACACCAAGAGTTCTACGAAGAAGACATGTTCAATGATGATCATGATGAGGACAATTTTGGAAAGCTTCAAAAGCAAAGAAGTGGAACGGATTTTTACTCGAAAGAACCATTTAAGAGAAAGATCTCGGGAGGAGAGACTCCACCGTTTGCGACTAGCGAGTTAACAAAAGCGTTGACGAACGAGAAGAGTACTCCAATAGCGATCAAGAATAATGACACCTCTACAGGTAGTGCTGGTAGTAGTTTGAGTAGTATTAGTAGCAGTGGAGGCAAGTACTCTTCGTCTACATCACCACCACTCAAGAACCGAGAATTCAAAATCAGTTTTTCACCATTGAATGATTCACCGCTGAACTCATACCAACCACCAACATCCATGTTGTCTGGGTCGTTCAAGAACTCATCGTTGTCTAGTAGTTTCAAGGGAGTAAGTTTAGCAGATCGATCTGGAGAAAGTGTACCTTCGTTGCTTACTGCAGAGCTACATGCTAATTTCCCACCTTCACACTATGAAGACAGAAAGAACTCAAGAAGAGGATCACTCGATTCGCCAACATACGATCCAGATTTTGTTGATGATGACGCTGAGCCTCACATGTTTGGATCAATGGATGACGATCGGTCATCTCTTAATCAATTTATACAACTCATCGATCGAGCACCACCTCGCTTGAGGGCAACCGCATCTAATGCTCAAACATTAGACAATCTACTGGGAGAGCTAGAAAGGTTGCACAAAAACAACCTAGCGTCACAAAAGTGACACAAAAAAATGTAAAAAAAATTAAATGTACAGAACAAACAAAAAGAACTCACTTGTGCGTGTTTTTGCTTGTTTGATCTAAAAAATAACGCACTTCTATTTGGCGAAAAGCCGATTTTTTTAAAACGCCCACAAAGTATTTACAAACGATGCCAAACATCATAGGCAGTGACACTGTCCCTGGTGAAGAGCACGACCACGAGTTGGTAGAGGACGAGGATCGGCTCGTTGCAGATGTAGAAGATATTAACACCAATGTACAAATTGGACTAGATAGAGACACATCAGACGCTACAGCAGCAAGTCCTATACTCGATCACGTTCGTCCACCTCGTTCGGGCAAACTTTGGTTTGTATATTCACAATTTCGAGCACTGGTATGTGTTCAATATAATCATTTACAAACCTAGTTCTTGAAAAACTTTGCAAAGCAAAAGCGACAGTACATGACCAACTTTTTCCAAATGATATTCCCATTAATTGTATTATTACTTCCATTGATCGCATATTGGACAGATTTACGTACGTGCCACCATCATACTAATATTGACCTCGTAGGTATTCCAAAAATCAATATTGGAAAGATTATTCCTTTTACTGATACACACTCACAGACCTATTCTTATACAACGCTGCAACAAGACGAGTTCATCGATACACGACCAGAAATGATAACGGACTATTACTTTATTCGCGTGAATAGTCACTGTTGTGGCATCCCTATCTCATACAATCGCACTAAACCAAGACCACCAACTTCATACTTCATATGCGCAGTGCGAAGCCAAAAATTTGGAGTTGTTGATTTATCAACCAACGCAGAAGCAACCAGTCAAGTAGTATCCAACATTGACCGATTCGAAACCATGTACTATTCAAACAGACAACAATGCATCACGAGTCCTACGGAAGAATACTACACCAACACCAATCTCTTTGATGAACATTTAATAGAACGTGCGGATTACTATTCCAAGTGTATCGAAAGACGATCTCCATATCAATGCACGTTAGATGTGTCTGGACGATTCCCAGTCGCAGGTTTAATCATGCACGATATTTCATTAGGAACAAATCACGACAAACTAAAAGTTGACATACAGTATGAGCCAATACCAGTATACATGGGACATCCAGATCGTTACTATTTGAGATTTTTAAACATGTTGTCACGTGCCTATTTTAAACTTCACGCAGAGTACGTTGAGGAAGTTCCTGCAACTACATTATTTGTAAAAGAATATCCAGTGAAGAAAGAAACTGATGAACAAGCATCAAACGGCATGGATGACTCGTTAGCAGTTTCAATAACCATCTTTTTATTCTTACCACTATCGATACAGTTTCTACTACCATTATACATGTTTGATCGTATCAAGGAAAGAAGTAACACGTTACGAGATTATATCAAGATGTTTGGAGTATCATTATTCCTATACGATATTGTACAGTACTTGTTCGACTACATGTTGTACTTGTTCGTTGCAATATTCACACTCATCGTTGGGTTTAGTTCAAACTATACATTTTTCAGACTAGGAAACCCAGTACACTACACAGTGTTGTTACTATTGTGGGGTCACTTACAAATCGCAGTAGCATACTTTATGACATGCTTCATAAGACAACCACGTAACGCTGCATTGTTTGGCTACGTATTCGTGTTGATCATGATGGTACTTGCAGGAGCATTCAACATTTTCATATTTGATATGTCGTTACCACCTGCATGGTACTTGGTTGTTCCTCACTTTGTACTATACCGTTGCTTTGCAGTGATCATGTTCCGATACAACAGTAACGAAGACTTTTTAGGAGGAAAACAATCTCTAGATGTACAACTAGTACAACTCTATAGTATCATGGTTTTGCAAACAATAGTGTTACAACTCATTGCAGCTACGATTGAGTGGTGTATTACATACTACAAGAAGAATCAGCATGACAAAACAATTGCAAGGATTTACAGCAGAGTAGTGTCATTTATTAAGTCAAAAATAAGAAGACAAGCACAAGTTGTTGAAGATGATGATGATAACATGGCATTCCAAATGGAAGAAATGGATACGGATTGTATGGCAGAACGAAAAATGATAGAAATGAACGATTTTGGAACACGTGATGTATGTTTGTCTGTAAATGGATTACAGAAATCATACGGAGCAGGATCAGCCACGAACAAGACTAGAAAAACAATTGACAACATGTACATTGCTCTTGATCGATCAGAGTGTTTTGGACTATTAGGTAAAAACGGTGCAGGAAAGACGTCATTCATCAGTAAGTGTATTTTCAAACGATTAACACTGCTAGATACGCTTACTGGTTTCACGCCAATGGACGCAGGATCAGTAACTATTAACGGAATATCACTAGCAGAAGCTCAAAAGCAGAAAATGTTAACTTTATGTCCACAACATGATACATTGTTTGATCAACTATCTGTGGAAGATCACTTGCTGTTTTTAACGCGTTTGAAAGGGTTGTATAGTGGATTCAGAGAAGAGTATCAACACGTTAAAGAGATTATCGAAGAAGTTGGACTTGAAGAGGCACGTAGAAGAATGGCCAAAGATTTGAGTGGTGGTATGAAACGCAGATTATCGATAGCTATGGCGTTGACAGGCTCACCACAACTTGTATTACTAGATGAACCTACAACGTATGATACATTTTTTTACTTCTAACAGGGATAGTGGTTTAGATCCAGCATCGAGACGCGATATTTGGAAGATAGTCTCTTCTGCAGTGAAACGGAAAAATAGATGCGTTTTACTTACAACTCATGACTTAGAAGAGGCAGAAGCGCTATGTAATCGCATTGGTATTATGCATCAAGGAAACCTAAAGTGTTTAGGATCTTTACTACACTTGAAGAAAAAGTTTGGAACAGGTTACAAAGTATCTATCAGTGTACAAGAACAAAAGTATATCACTGACATTGATGCAAGACCAAAGAGATCTGCGTTAACGTTAGAAGAGCGAGTAACTGGATTTGTACAGAATTTGTTACCAAAAGCTGTACTTGACTATAGTTCTGAGCCATACTTTGTATTTAGAGTACAACAGATCGATATCAAGTTGTCGCAACTGTTCTTGGCGATGGACAATCAAAGTGAGCGTAAGAAGTTTAGTCTTTCACGTGAAGATGGATTTGTATGTAACTGGAGCGTGAATCACGCATCGTTAGAAGATTTGTTCTTAACTGTTGTGAAGCCCAAACTTTTAGAGCGATCAAGGAATGTATAGATTTTGTCAATGAGCATTACATGTAGTAAAGTGATCACAAGCATTGTGTTTGAAGTAAATAGTTCATGCGATTTAAATCTACATAAGTCGTACAGCTTCTGTCAGTTGAGCAAAGATTTTTGACTTCTTACAAAAAATACACATGCTAAGACGATGCACAACACTCGCTTTTTCGAATACATTCGGCAAATCAAATAGTTTCACACTCCCACTACAATCACGGAATCTTAATCTACTTGCGCGATGGAAAAATGTGGAACCTAAAACAACAGAAACCACGAGTACAACAACGATAGAACCTACACCAACAGAAGAAAGTACTAGCGCGAAACCCGAAACTCCATCTAAAATGCACTCTGTGCGAGAGAGAATCGCGAGTGGAAGAGAGAAATTAACAGTAGCAATAGAAGCAGATAGAAACAGAATGTAATATTTTCAATATTTATGCTCACACAACTAGTTTAAGAGAAATAGCATCATCTTCGAGTGTTGTCGATTCTCGCACACTAATGTATCACGAGGGAAAACTATTCACTGGATTACCACTTTTAATATCTGCACTTGATGCTGTATATTTCCCACCACTAGGTGGATGTTGTAGTTTATTGGGAGAAGAAATAGATATCCCACAATTCATCAAGAATAATGAGGTGAAAGCAACATTTGTCTCACTGTGTTTTTCCGCTTTCGCAGCAGTATGCATAAGATTTATCCTAATTACTAATGTTTTTAGCCGATGGCGGAAAGTTGGGTGAATCCATTCGTGGAAGCGTTTCCAGAATCAACAAACACAAAAAATAAGAACTCTGTTCAGTTGTTTGATATTTCAATAAGTGACAATGTGGCACTACGCATGCTACGGCCGGTATTAGATAAAGCAATTCGAAACAACACACCACCAGAGAAACATGCTTACATGTTGACAACATACTCACCTGGGGCTGGTGCTCCTACGTACAGAGATGACTTAGGTATTAGTAACATGAAAACGTGCTACGTTTACTTGTTAGATAAGAGGGGAAGAATAAGGTGGCAGGGAACAGGGACAGCCACGCCACAAGAAGTACAAATTCTACAACAATTTACAAAACAGCTGATGGAATAAATCAGTAACGACGTAAAAGATCACCAATTCCTTACTTTTGTCCTTGATTACAATGAAGTTCAGTCAACCATAACTGCATTAAAACTCCAACTTACCATATCTCATTTGCAAACACAAACAAATAATCAACAACATGTCTAGACTAGAAGTAAAAGTAACTGGAAACCAAGTCCAGTTCTACGACCCTGAAAACGAGTCAAACAAGACCTCTATCAGCTTCCAACGCACTCTGCGCTTGCCTGAAGACGGCAAGGTTTACCCACTACCACCATCACTTGGTACGTTTCCTGTTTGTCGTGTAGACGACTACTTGGACAAGGTTCCAGAGGAATGGAAAAAGACTGGTGGAGTATTTCTGCCAATGTACCAACGTGAAGCAATGTGGCTGAAATTCGACGTACAAAATCACAAAGCACCAAAAGCAATCAAAGTTGCAGTTGGAAAAGTAAATGCAGTAACAGGTGAAACATGGAACAACTCACTCTCCAAACAAGACTACGTAGTGGCAGGTGACAACTTGCAACAATGGTTGGACGGTATCAACGGAGGTGATGGTATCATCAAACAATTCGTCGCCATGCCACTTGGTGGAGGATACACAGTAGAAGCACAAGTAACAGGAGAAGAAAAATTCGGTGGAATTCAACTAATGGTATTCGAATCCAAGAACAAACCACAAAAAGAAATCAGAAGATCTCGGTTAACGTCAGCGCCTATGGCACAATCCGATTGCGCGATACAAGCTCCAATCCTCCCAAGCGTTGCACCGCAACCACCAGTTGTTAGAATGTGCAAGTTCAAGGCACCAACGCGCATTGAACATGTCAACATACAAAAGAAGCATGATATCTTTAACTTTGAGCAAGAGGAATGTGAGTCAAGATCAGTACTGCGTGAAGAAGCCAAGGAGATGGGTATCTCAGCAGGAGGAAAAATGAAACAAAAGATTATTCAAGATCCATTTGGTGTAGATCACTGGGATACGCAATGCTTTGGACGTTGCTTTGTACATATTGTTAACTCTGCCATGTACCAACAAATAACTGGTAAGGCACCACCATCTACGCCAATCTCTGCAAAGACTTATTCATCATATGGGTACAAGTGGTACGACATGTACGAAGAGAACGTTGGTGGTGTACAAGGTAGTAGTATTCTAGATAATGTCAAGACTGTCAAGGAAATTGATCAAGAAAAGTTTGCTTTCTCGCAACAAGATGATAGTACTGTTTTTATTAACGCAAATCAAGTACAAAAGATACCGAACAAGAATGCAGTACGTGATGGTGATTGGTAAACTTGTTTTATACTAAAATACTATTTCTACTTGAATGTCTGTATCTCGAGAAACTCTTGGCAAATTGACGATCAATGCACCTTTGGTTACTGCCAACGAGTTTTGATCGTTGGTGTAGTATCCAATAGCTCCTCTACCTGGCGGTACTCTCTGTTCATTGCACGTAACACTTGCTACTAAGGTGGCAGGAAGTAGCGTTCTTATTTGCAATACATGAGCACGATCTGCAGGTAACGATTTGGCGTACGGACCTGTTGGTACTTTGATTAACACGTTCAAAGCAGTGCGACCATTATATTTGTACGTAAGTACAGTTTTCGCAAACTCTCCTGTCTTGTAGTTCAACGATGATCCATCATCTTCATACAGCTCACCTTTTCCACTACCACTCAAGTGCATTACCCATGATAACGGATCAGCAATGACTTTAGCTACTGATTTCATACATCTCATTGGAATAACATGACCTTCTTTCACAAACAATGGAATTTGACTCCTGTCATAAAGATCTAAACTAGCAGTTGAGTTTCCTATGTATGCTTTTGTTCCATCCCAACTCATATAGTTTCCACCACTAGGTAACCATACAGGCCATTTGGTTGTACCAGATGCATCGACAGGTGCACTAATTGGTGCAGCCAAAATAGAATCACCATACCAGTACTGATCAGTTGCTTGATACGCACGTTCTTCGTTTGGATGAGTGTAGTACATGGGTCTGATTAATGAAACACCTGTTTCGTAAGCAATACGTGCCATACTATAGATATATGGTACCAATGCGTTTCTTAACAACATGGCATCTTTCATCAAATCAAAATAGGGGAACTTCCAAATTCTTCTTTCACAATGGTCACAATGAGTACGGAAGATGGGTGATACTGCTCCAAATTGTAACCATCGAAGAAGTAATTCTGAACCAGTACGATTAGTAGGATCAGCATCTCCTGGACAATCTTTTCCTGCATGGAAACCTCCAATATCATGAGACCAATAACCAAACAATACATTTGATGCTGTTTGTGTCATTTGTATTTCCCATTTTAATGTGGAAAAACTTTGGAATGTGTCACCACTGAAACCAATTGGTAATCGATGGTTTCCAAGTCCTCCGTATCGTGATAGTACTAGTGGTCTCTTGTTACGTTTTTGTTGTAAATGTGAATCATAAACGTAATTACTCCAAAGTAATTCGTAACCACCTGGACCACCTTTTCCAGCGTAATCAGTCCACCAATAATCAACAGGAGCAAGTTTCTCAGCATCGTAGTAAATCTTGTACAAGTATTCTACAAATGTACGATTTCCCATGTTGCACTCAACTGCTTTTTTGGATTTTGGATCAATTCCCATAACTTTTGCAATTTCTGCGTATCGATCTTGACAATGATCTACTCCTGTTTGAGGATGTACATTGAGTGAAATTTGTAATGGGTGACCAGTTGGATTCTTGTCCGATTTTAAGTGATTCATAAACGATACTGGATCAGGGAATAGAGTTTCATTCCATGTAAATCCACCCCATGTTTCACATCCATGTTCTTTTGGTTCAATATGCCAATCCATATCGAGTACAGCTACATTCAATGGTAAACCATTATCAGCGTATCCTTGTATAACGTCTTGTAAAAACTCTTTTTCAGAGTAAGGCCAGTATCGTGACCACCATACTCCAAACGCGTTGTGAGGTGGCATTGTGATTTTTCCTGCAATTGTCTTGTAGTCATTTATCAAACCAAGATAGTCGCGACCGTATGCGAAAAAGTACCAATCTTGTGAGTTGATCTGTTTTTCTTCGTACCATGGGTATCCTTCTTCTTTTTCATTGTGTGGTACAGATGTAAATTTGTATTTTGTTGTATCTTCGACTAGTGACCAACCATCTTTGGATAGTAGACCTTTTTGCATTCTTTGTGCATAATCTGTTTCGATACAGTACTTGGGTGTGACGTAGCAATCAGCAGCATCTATAGTACCGTTCAGGTTGCCTGTTGGTGGAGTTTCTGGTGTCCATGTGACCTGTTTACCATTGTTTGTGAATGTGACTGATAGTTGACCTTCGCAAAAGGCTGACTTTTTTCCAAATACACGATCTTTGGCAGGTCTAGCAACTGAACCTGCATTCATGAGCCAGCAATTGATACTCGGTGAGTGTTCATTATTTGCAAACACCCATGCAGCACAATCATGTTCGTCATCACAGGTGCGGCAGCAAGCTCCTTGGTCCTTGACTGCAATACCATCTGGATGCTTTTTAATCCTTGAGCCACCCATTTGGTCAGTATTTGTCTGTGCATTGGAACATGAGCTTTGTTTGCTGTGCTCTTTGTTGTACCTGACTGTGACCTTGGATGTTTCAATTTGAAGCGTATTTGAACCTATATGCTTGACATTGTACTTAGGCACTGGTAGATTGCGATTCAAAACGATAAAAGATGGTCTGTCATCAAACGATGTAGTGCGAGAGCATTCCATTCGAACCAAAGTGTCAGTGAGTATCGAAAATCTTGCTTTTCCAAACACTACAGACGCGTTGGGAGCGTGTGAAGGGTCATACCACTCGTTATCCATGAAAAAAGGCTTGCAAAGTGCATGATACGCAATGAGTAGCAGAATAATCACTTTGTGAACCATTTTTGTGATCTTTTAGTTGACTCTGATTGTTTGGCGATCACAAAATCAATATACCAGCGTTATCTTGTACCTTAACGCGAGATAAAATATTGACCAGCTTAAAAGAATTATCTTACACATGACACCCAAAAACTGCAGGTGTAAAGAACACAGGTTATTGAGGTCTTGTTTGACATGTTTGAAAAGGCCAGTTGAGCCGAGGCTTGTAAGCAGAGCAAAATTCAGACAAACAACATGACCAAGAAGAAAGACGATACTCGTTATAACGTCAAAGACAAATCGGTAGGTAGCTTTCAACTGCGAAGCATGTTGGAGTACGCAGAGACTCTTGGCATGATGTCACAGTTAGAGGATAATGAAAAGAAGGTCATGAAGGGTGTAGAATTCCTACAAAAGTACTGTCGTAAAATTTTATACGCTAACCGTGGTACAGAATGTTACCCGTTGAAGATGCTTCTCGTTCAAAACGAAGAGATAGAACAACGGCTAGTACCGGCAGTTTGGAATTGGACGAAGACGATGTCTCAGATTACACTGACGATTTTGATGACGGCAGAGGTACAAACAGTAGTATAATATTAACTTATAATAGGTTTGGTCAAACTTACAGAGGAGAATCAATCCGCAACTTTGTCGTTATGTCATTTTCTCGTTATATCGAACGGTGTGGCCATAGATCGCGTGCTCCCACACTTGTTGTTGCTCCTAAAAGCGCTTCCAAGATGCAAATGGAACGATAAGGGCAAACTCACACCTGATTTCTTTACTTATCATTTCGTTAGTTTGATGCGCGAAATCGGAAATAACCTCGAACAATACAGGTACGAATAACCAACTAACATACTGACTTAGCAGAGCACATATTAACGAAGTCATGTGTGGTTCCACTCTGACTGAGTGCCAAAGAATCATGCGAACTCACGAAGATGCCTTTTTGAACAAATCAAAGAACGGACTAAGAATTATGTACGGTCTATTCAAAGCGTTTAGCGAAGGACTACCACGTGAATACGATTCTCGTTTGTTAATAGAACTTATTCAAGATTTTATTGGTTTGGGAGCAAAACACAAAGACGATCAGAATCAGTTGAAACCATTTGCGAACAGACTTATCAAGTCAATGATGATAATTGTTATCAAGGTCATGCTTCAACTATCCAAAGTTGAAACGCCAAACAATGAAGAAAACCTGAAACTGTTTATCAAGAATGGCTACAGAAACGTTAATGTTGGTAAGTATTAGCATACACTGTGGCTAATAGTTTAGAATACGTTCATCGTACTATGCAAGCAAAATCACAAAATCCTGGAGTTAAACTCTTCTCCAATTCTGTAGATTTGATTGTCAGTTGCGCCAAACGATTAAAAGATACACATATACGCGATGCAAGTGGAGTTTTGATCAATTTATTGGACCACATCAACAAACACGATGAGCAAAAGGCAGGCAAAGATTTGGATCGTATTGAATCAGATATTATTGGCGGCATTGAATCACTATGCAAAGCTGATCCAACACAAGTAGGTTCCGCAGCAAGAGCTCTACGTGAGTTTATCGAAAAGACACCAAGTCCAACATTGAGAGAAACGGCAATCAATGCCTTTTGTGCAATTGTATCAAATGATTTCCAAAAGAATGGACTCAACGGAACTGCAAACCACGCTATCACTACTGTTTCTAACACAATCTACTTGGACAAAGAAGAAAAATCAGCCGAGAGAAACAGTAAGAGAATCTTGCTCCTCACTCGCTGCGCATTAGCCATCAACGACAATAGAATCACTGAAATCATCAACCCAGTCCTCACTTCATACTTTGTACAAAAGAAACAAGAAGGTACATCTGTTGAGAGTGCACTACAGCTCGCTGCAGTTGCACATCTAGGAGATAGCTACAGAGATGTAGTTGATCTCATTTTCGGTATCTATCAGCATCCTACTCACTCACCTGATACTTCACTCGGTACATTGTTATCAAAATGCATTAGAACTATTAATGGAAATTTGAATGATCCTGAAAAGCAAATGAACTTGTTAATTAAGAGTCTCAAATTGTTCAACAAGTTGGCAGAACAAATCCAAGCTGCGAACGTGTTGAGTGGTAGCAAAGGACCAGTTGTGCAGTCAGCTGTACACATTGGTGTCTTGTTACCTGCTATTGCTGCACAATTACAAACTGCTGCTATCAACGCACGTGACCCTGATACTAACATTCAAAAACTGTTCCGTATTACATGGTTCTACTGTGTACTGTTTAGTTTTGTTGATGAGAATGCTGTTTCTGGTTATAATGATCTTGGACAAGATTTTTATGAGAATTGTTTGAGAATCGCCAGTTTTGCACCACTACTGTTGAGACGAAAAGCATACAACTTTTTAGAAACTGAGAAAGAACTAAATGTTTTGATTGAAAATTCAAAACTGAAAACACCAGGTGATTTCCAAACCAAATTATTGCAAATCGTTGGTGAACAAATTGTTCCAATATCAGTGATCCGCAAGTTTACCTTTTCACAAACGCTATTTTTGATCAATGTTTACTACTTGGAGGGAATGAGAGTAAGAAGTGGAAGTTTAGAGTTTCTACTATGTTACTTGGAAGATCATTCGTTGGCTTCCATGGAACCAGAATTCACAAAATGTTTGAAAGCTGTTACTGATCAAGTATTCAACAAGTGGAAAGATTATGTCAATTTATTGGAAATTGATCAACGTACCAAACTCGTCGAAGAACAAACTCACTACTTGTTTAAATCGTTTGTCAATCGTAACGAATCAGTTCGTCGTGCTGCCATGGATTACATTTCACAAATCACAAAGAATTATCAACACGTTTTCTGGAGTGAACAATGCATCAGAACACTATTGGATTTGACTGCTGCGTTGCATGAAGGTACAGAAGTAGGAAACACTACAAAGGTCGTCGCCATTGAAATTCCTGCTTTTGATTCTGCAAAATCGGAAATAATCTACTTGCCAGAGAACTTTACCGACACTAAAAAGTTGTTGGAAAAGATTACCAAATTGACTTTGGACTGGATCAAGGGTGCACTCAGTTTTGCTCCAAATATCGTACAAGGAGCATTGGAAGATTACATTTCCAAATTCCAAAACTCGTTGAATGGATCGTTGCAACACATTGGTTATTCACTTGCCGTGTATTTGGCCACTCCACAAGAATATGTCGAAATTGGATTGGGAGTTGCTAGTACGTTCTACAAGGACAAGAGAAGAGGTTTATCAACATTGAACGAAAATAGATCCTATTCGATGACACAATCAATTGCGATCAAGTCATACCATAGTGGTGAAATTCATGCACTCAAAGAACTACTACAAACTGGTAATCGTGACATTGAGAAACTGGTCGTCAAAAAGTTGAATGAAATTGTCAAAAAGTACACTACAGAACAAAACCTACGTGATGCAGAAGTGTTGATCAAGAACAATGACGAAGTACGCGTACGATCTTGTTTGATTACCCATCGTGGAGATCCAGCCATCAAAGATTTCAACCACTACATGCAACTTGCAACTGCTTACATTATCAATGAGAAAGAGTTGCAAATGAACTTGATGCAATGGTTGATTTGGACTCCAATTTTCCTATTCACTCGTGAAGCGTTCCAAACGGCTATTTTCTGTTGGAAATGGTTGGCCACTGCTCGTCCAGAGTTTGAAGTCAACTTGTTAACAGAAATGTATCACGCATGGGTATACACAATCAATCAAGGTGTTGGTTTGTTCTCTGGTACAAGAAAACATAATCAATTAGACGATGAAGATGACATTATCGAATTGGCTGTACAACAACCACAAAAACGCAAATCACATTTGAAAGATGATATGCCTCATCGCTTATGGACAAACTACTTGGCAGAACGATTCCAAGCGTTACAAGGAGCAGAAGGTGAAGTCGTTGTCATCTTTATCAACTTGTTGATGAGAAGTTTCGAAGATGTTAGAAGATTGTCCAGAGATCATGGTTCTCTTGGCTCTCGTTTCCGATTGTGCCTATTGGGAACAATTGTCTCAAGAAGAGCAGAATCTTACGATTTCTCAGGTTTGAGTTTACTACGTGATCGTGTGCACGGTGCCATTTTGAATTACTTCCAATTACATCCAACTTGGTACGATCCAGGATCTATTCACACTGTACAAGAAGATATTCGTGTACTTGAAGAATTAGAACAACGATTAAGATATGAAAAATCACAAGTCAACAAATCAGGAAACAACCACACTGCTCGTGACATTGATGATAACATTAGTACACGTAGTGGAGGAAGTGGACACAGTAGAGCATACTCTGTTCATGGAGGCTCCGTATTCGGACTAAGACCATCTCCATCTGTGGAACAGTTATCAGTTGTTTCTGGTGGAAGTGGAGGCGGACCAAAGAGAAAAACGACATATACTTCTGAGAGTGGAGAGTTGGGCTCTCAAATGGTATTAAGAAGAGCAGGAACTTCAGTAGTACTTCCATCTGCATACAGTTCAGTCAGCGCCGGAATGATCGACCTCATTCTCGTACTTATCGAACATGAACGAACTCGTATGAACATTTGGAAAGATCCAAGAAATAGTGATGCCGATCTTGTGAATGTACAACCAGTTGACCCACTTTTGAGCAAATGGAAAGCA
>JAESGV010000723.1_pt1 | contig 14322 bp, 7 predicted proteins | sample 9269781 | NCBI WGS metagenome assembly JAESGV01 (sample SAMN15741586, study PRJNA653496) | algae metagenome | isolation source: Tildeniella torsiva UHER 1998/13D and co-occurring heterotrophs from... | place: Slovakia: Slovak Paradise National Park, Hrabusice, Kosice Region | collected 2000-01-01 | reverse complement strand
AAAACTTTTTATGCTCCTCTCCTGCACTATACATGTTCCGTTTATCTTTTTCATCCAATTTGAAAACTTTCAAATCTTTGGCAGGTTCCGGTGTATGTACACTTGTAATATTGCCATTTCCCAAATCACCAGCGGAACTTCGCAACGTTTCTGGAATGACTTGTGTTTTTTCAGTCTTGTAAGATGGTAATGGTAACGATATGTGCGAAGTACTTGATGCTGATGATGGCGATGAGTGAGATGGTGAAATGTTGTATCCTGCTGTTGGTGCGACAGGAGAGTAGGCGACCCATTGTCCATTGATAAATACTGGTTTTCTGGGCAGTGTGTCCGCTGAGGTTGGTGATGGACTTGACGAGAAGCGTGTTGATGGTGATGGCGATGGTTGTGCCATAGGTGTTGGCACGCGCAAATATTGTGCGGAAATTCTGTTTGTTTTTCTTCCTATGGCAGCCATAGAGTGTCTATTCACCGTTTTCCGTTTTTTTTGTTGTTGATTATTCTCTTGCAAAAATAGTGGCAAGTTTTGCTCTGTCAGTGATGATGGTAGTCTTCTATGTGCGTTTGCCATGAAAAACTGATTCGTTTGGTTACGGATATCGTTTCGCGCGACAGTTTTTAAATCTTTGCGATAGTTCATTGGTGATGGAGTCGCGTTTGCGCTTCTAACTTTCCGTTTTGTTTTTTTTGTTGCTATTCGTTTCGTTATTTTTTCTCCATTCTCCGTTTCTTCTTCTTGTATTTCACTATCAGAAAATGAAGTTTGTTTTTGATGCTTTGGTGTTTCGATCTCATCTTCGTCTGGCCATGCGTCCGCTTCGTCATCTGCTTCTGTATCGCTTTTTGCGTGAATTTTAACGACGAGTTCTTCATCACCAATGTCTAACTCGTCGTCATCATCGTCTTTGTACCGCGATATTGAATGTGTATGTGAGTGATTCGCTTGTGCTGGCAATTTAAATGTTTTTGGTTCTATTTTAACGTCATCATCGTCATCACTTAGACCCCAAGAGTCTTCATCGTCGTTTTCGTCCTCTTTTACTGCTGTGAGTTTGGCCGGTAACCCATCAGAGTTACTACTCAGCTGGCGGGCATGAACACCTTGCTTGGTAGCACTTAGTGACCCATCGTCTGTCTGTGTTGGCATTTTTTGAAAAGTTGACAACAAGTCGTGGCTGTTTGAGCTGATCCAAGGGTTTTCAACAGAAGAAGTATACCTCGTTCAGAATGGTATAACTAGTGCGCAAAATACTTTCTAAAACTATTATTTAGAGTTGTAACGGTCAGTTTTTTGTAATTTAACACGTCGCAAACATGTTGATTGAACAAATCGTCTCTGCGATATTGGTACCGTACTTGGAGGAGTATGTAGCGAATTTTGATCGAAAACAAATCGATATTGCTCTAATGCAGGGCAAAGTCACGTTACAGAATATCCAACTCAAAAAGTACGCATTGGACAATATTAGTATGGATATACCAGTTGCCATCGCTTACGGATACTTGGGATCACTCGTACTGAACATTCCTTGGCATAGTTTGCGAAGTCAAGCAGTCACTGCCGAGATTAGTGATGTTTACTTGATTTTACAGCCTAAAAAAGATATTCCATACAGCGAAGAAGATGAGAAACGTAGGGAATCCGATTTGAAACGACGAAAACTTCAAAAGTACGAAGCAGGAAAATTAGGGACTGTATACAAAAAAACAGAAAAGAAAAAAGACGATGACGGATTTATGGACAAGTTACTAGTTACCATTATCAATAATATACATGTCACAGTGAAAAACGTTCATATTCGTTATGAAGATGCTGTAACCTGCCCAGAAGTATGTTTTCGAACGTGTGGCTAACAAATGATAGAATCCAATTACGATGGGCATCACAGTGCAGAGTATTCTAGTCAAATCAACTAATGATAAATGGGAAACAGCCTTTATGAAAGAAGTAGGTGATCTAACGTATAAGGTAAGTGTTTCGAAACGTCTTTAACAGTAAGCTCTTCGAACTCAACCATTTTGCAATGTATTTTAATCACCACGAAGATCCAGCACAAGATTTTATATGCAAAGCGACACCAATACAAATTCCAAAACGCATAAAAAAATTGGAAACACAAACGCGGTATCAGTACGTTTTGAAACCAGTTAATGGACGGTTACGTTTGACCATGTTGAAACTGGCACGGAATATCGATTTTTCCAAACCACAATTTAACGCTGATTTTGCGTTTGAAGATTTTAACTTTACTGTGATTGATAGGCAATATAAGGACTTTTTGAGTTTGATAGAGTACTTTACAAGTTTTGCAAAATTGGCAAAATTCCGGAAACATAGACCAATCAAAAAAGTAGTTGATGATTCTGCAGGATGGTGGCGATACGCGTGTAAGTTTGACAAATCAAAAATACCAACTTTTAGATACTGCCATTAGTGAACAAACGTATGAAAGTTCACCCAAGTATACAGCCTATAGGAAACTAGTTGATATAATGAAAGCTCATGATATGGAACTATACAAAGAGTTGTACAAAAAGTATTTAGAAGTTCCATGGAAAGAACCACTAAAACAAGAAGATGTCGAATTGTTTCGAAAAATTGATGAAAGAAGAACAGTTGATGAGTTGATCCATTTCAGAAAAGTTGCCAATGAAGAAATTGTTAAAGAAGCGGAAATGTATGAAAAATGGATAACGGAAGAGAAAAAGAAAAAAGTGCAGGTGACAGCAGTTGCACAAAAAACAAAAAATTGGTTTGGGTGGGGATACGAAGCAGAAAATGCGGCGATACCGGCACCTGGAATTATACAACTTACGACTGACGTGAAGAAAGAATTGTTATCGAATGTGTTGGGTGAACAAGCAAATAGTTTGAAATTACCGCCACCTGATGTAAGTGTATTTTGATAGAAGTTAATAATCTAGTATGTGAAAATGAAAATGCAAATCGCGTTGTCAGGATCGTTTACACTGGCAGATACAAGTATAGTTACACCACATAGTCCAAATGCCGATTCGAAAAAAGAAGCACCTACATTCCGCACTCGGCCGATTGTTACAATCACATTTACCGAACTGTTCATGGATATGGAATTCAAACAAGGTTCGTTCAAGAGTTTAGTGACAATGTCCGATATTGGAATTCTAGATCAAAGTAATCCAGACTCGTACTATACAAAGATTCTAGCGAGACGGAAAACAGAAACTTCACATTCCAAGTTTTTACAAATCGCATTTGAAAAGATTCCTAGAGATGGTGATAATGACTTTTTCATTGCTGTACATATCGATCGTGTTGACATTGTGATCAATTTGAAACTATTACAGCGTATAACTAGTTTCTTGCTGTTTGATCACGTTAATTTGCAACATTTGGAAATGCAAGCAAGGAAGAATTTTGAAAAGATAAAACGTTTCGTCAAGAGAGAAATCAAGGCTGCTTTGGAGTCGGCATTCCCGTTGAATTTGGATTTGGTTATTAGCGCACCAAATATTCTCATACCACTCGATCCAGATATACGAGATACAAGATTTTTACTCTTTGATTTGGGTCATTTGAAATTACAAAGTAATCACTCCGATCGTGGGAATTACAATCGGAAACTATTGGAAGGAATTCAAGTGAATCCTATGGGACTATTTGATCGGTACAATTTTAGTATGGACGATATTCAAATCATTGTACCAAACCTACCTGCACACCAATTTTTCGAAACGTATCCAAACATGACAGATAGTTCTCTACACATGATGGAAAAAGTTTCTCTCGATTTGTCAATATGTAAATCAATCGCCTTGGAGCAATGCGAAGACAGAATCCTCGTGACAGGAAATATTCCAAATGTAACCTTCCACGTATCACCAGAAAAGATGCGCGTTGCCATGAACTTGATTGATGAGTTCAACGGGTTGATCGATAATCCATCCGGTTATGGTGTTTCTGATGTTCGTTTGAGTGGTTACTTGATTGTAGATCTATCACCTATTACTGAAGAAAGTATTTGGCGTTCATGTTGGATAGAAGTTCGTTCGACCAGAAAAATGATCATTTATGAAACACTAGAAGTTCCCGAGTCACCAAAGAACGGTCTCATGATCAACATTCCAAAGAAGAGTACTGCAGAGGGCGAACCCGATAACATGCAACAAATTGCAATTCTCAAGTTAGATCCATCCATCGAAATAGGAGAAGATTTGGAGAATTTGTTTCAAATCATTATTCCACAAGATGTTCAGCCCATCAATTTTAATTTCAAATGTGGTAACAAACAAGCACGTGATCGGTGGGTGCTTGCTTTGCGCTCTCTTATCGAGTCATACCGAACCAACTTTTTCGTTGGAGATGTCGCCGACACGATGATTGAAGATGTTAAGAAAGAAGCCATGTTGGAAGATGATATTCCAAGTAAAATCAAACCACCAAGAAAAGAGCAAGGAATTGCAAAAGCAGTGTTCCAATTGAACGAATGTAAGATTCACTTGACCAATGAGAAGTCTATTGCTACAATTGGATTTAGCAAATTGAGAACGCAGTTTAGACATAGACTACATGACACAAGTTTGAACATTTCATTGCATACGATGGGTGTAAGAGATCTTACAAAAGGCGATGATGTTGAACGGTATATGATCCAGTCAAATGCCGAAACAAATGAAGAACATTTGGCAGAAGTATCGGTTATTCGTGCCAAAGAAGAGTCACCACTGTACAATCCTAACGCTCAAATCACATTGGCTATGAAATGTCAAAACGTACAACTATTTAGCGAGCCGTACTGTATAATGCAATTTATTCAGTTTGGTTACGATTTACAAGATATTTCGGACAAATTCAATGCTCATGGGCCTCAATTTGCTTCCAATGTTGTCAAGAAGACATCGGTAGAGTTGGAACCACTTGCCATTCGGTTAGACGCTCGTTTGGGAGAAATCAAACTCTTTTTGAACAATGACGGCGAGAAACTCGCCTCTATGAGTATGTCATCAAGTAACTTTGAGATAGACCTGCTATGGTTTGAGAAATTACAAATATGTGGAACACTCGGTAACTTGATTGTTACTGATCATAGTATTTCTGGTTCGTTGTATCCAGAAATCCTTGGTTTAGGAAGCAAAGAAGAAGGTTCTTTAATCACTTTCGCGTATCATCACAAGTTTGGAAAAGACGCTGTCATTATCAAGGGAGAAGAGTACGACTACAAGCAATCATTCAGCGCACAGTTGAAAGCTATTCGTTACGTACATATTCAACGGTTTGTACAACATCTGCAAGGATACGTTCGTGGACCTCTACAACATGCCTTGATGAGAGAAGAGAAACGTTTGGTGAAAGATTACACATATATACAAGCACCAGAACAAGTTACTCATCAACAAGTCAAACTATCTATCGAGATGACGAGTCCAATTATTGTCGTTCCAGCAAGTTACAAATCTTCAGACCAATTCATTGCCAATTTGGGTAATCTACACATTTCGAACTCGTTGACAATGGTCGATAACGTACTCATTGACGGCAAATTAGTCACACTGAATAATATGTTCTTGACTTCAGTTTACCGAGGCGAATCGTCAAGATCAGTCGCCGATGTCAATGTAGTCATCTCTATTGAAACGGCAAACCAAGCCGAACGGTATGGAATTCCACAAACAAAGGTTGGAATAGATATCAGCGATGTAAGCATCATCATGACGCAACAACAGTACCAATTGGTGTTCATCATGGTTCATGCCAATATTCTAGATGGTCTTACTTCCATTCACGACGAAAGAGAATTTTACAGTTCCATTAATTCCATATCCAAGCGAAGAAAAATGAATCGTCCTCTTCAGATTAGTTCTCCCGCATTGAGTCCTGCTACACAATTACAAGTCATTGTACGTGTTCCAGAAATGAATGTGAGTTTACTACGACGAGAAAAAGAAGAAATTGCAAAACTCGATGTGAAACAATTACATGTTTCGCATGTCGTTCGATTAGATGAAGCAGAAACAGTAGTCACATTAGACCAAATGGTCGCGAAAGACACTAGAACAAGCACACAAAACAAGTTCCCAATCATTTTCGATTCACGCTCATCAACAAGTGACGATTCGAAATGTTTCTATTTCTACTTGATGGAACGTCCTCGAGACAAATCAATCAAATTGGAACTTTCCGATCCCAAGTTTGTGTTCGTACCTGATATTTTTATCGAATTCAAAAACTTTTTCACAAACATCAAGTACGTGAGTGAATTGGAAAAAGATCAAAGTCAATTGTCAAACATTGCTCGTGTGTTTACACCTTCGACGCCTATGGATGAACCTCGCGTTGAGTTTTCTGGCAAGTTTGGAAAACCAACAATCGAACTTCCACAAGATTATACAAACGAGTCGAGCAAGTTACTTGTACTTGAAGGTGCGTTTCAAGTGAAATACGTTGGTACAGATAACCATGAAATTGGAGAACTCGAGATCTATGGCGTAACTGCGTACATTAGTCGTTTGAACGAAAGTACTTCGATTGTCGATCCAATCACTATTACTGGGCATTTGGAATCGTTCCTAGATGAAGGTGAAAAGAAACGAAAAATAGCAATAGGAATTGGAAAAGGAGGACAAAGTCGTGTATCATACCAAGATATGAAGTTGATTTTCCAAATCATACGTGGATTCCAATTCGAAACAGAAAATGTGGAATCAGAACCTGTTAATGCAGTATCGAATGATGAAGCGCCTATTTTGGATGATGAACAAACTGTTCCAATTCAAGATGAACATGCTGCTGTCGTCGATACAACAAGTACGTCGGTGATGGACATTCTTCAAAAAGATTTGAAATACACACTAGAGAATCACAGATCAAACATTCAAGTCTCATTCAAAACTGAAAAACAAGTTATTTCAATTCTAATTGTGGATGATATTCGTGGATACGATATTCCATTACTAGAGTTCCACGTAAGTAACATTGACGTCGAGGGAAACATTCTACAAAATGAAGATCGCGTTGTAGTTCATTTACCTATTCGTTTCCAAATGTTCACCAAGTACTATAATTTCAAGATTGCAGAATGGGAACCTATTATTGAAGAGAACAAACACCCGTATGAGATTATATACGTGCGTGGACCTAACGAGCAGAACCCTGCCATTGACACCGACAAGATACAGTTTAGAGCGATCGATCCTATTAATATCAACGTGACTCATGCCATGATAGATACTGTCGTTAGCACAAGCAAGTACTGGATATCTGCAATTGACAACTCGGAAGTTCCAGCTATCCCACTACGTTTTGAACCATTTGCTATTCGTAACGAAACAGGTCTAAGTGTTTCATTCTGGAAAGAAGACAACCAAGTGTTTGAACTCAACTCAAGAGAGGAAGTTCGATTTGGTTTCACTGATTTTAGATCAAAAGACTTTAAGAACAGCAAACACTATATTCATGTTTCTGTGGAGAAGAACACTCCCAAGAAGATTCTAGTGAACAAAGATTGTAGGTACCATTTCATCATACAGTATCAGTTGAGAACAGATAATCAAATGAGACAGTATCAAAGTGTGATTTGCGTGAGTATCAAACTAGTGGAAGGCAAGAAGATCATCACATTACATTCAGGCATCGAGTTAGTCAACTCTACCAATCAAACATTTGAGTTGGGAGTTTACTTGCCAAAGAAGACTGCACCATCTTCGCTTGGAGATTTATTACCAAATACGTCTACGTTTGTGCCTGCACCATACATCAATGAAGGGTCACTTGCCGTGAGACCACATACGTACAACGAACTATCGTTCCAGTGGAGTGAAATAACAAATGATTACTCATTTAAATCTTTCTGTAAGGATGTGAACAAGAAAATGTTAGTTCATTGTCGACAGACAGCAACGGAGAGAAAAGGACGAGAACGCTTCTATGTTATTCTCGATTTGAATCGAAATATCAAGTTGAAGAACGCGAACGCTATCGATGTAACAGTAACACTTCGTCCACCATTGTCCATACAGAATCTACTTTCCGCTCCAATAACCTATACACTATTCACAAAAATGCAACAACCTGGAGAAGATAATGATTCTCGCATGACTGGAAAATGGTCAAGTACGCTACAAAAAGGCGAAAAACATTTATTGTACACAATCAACATGAAAAAGAGTATTTGGATGAAATCAAATATGCCTGGTTGGCAAACTAGTGATTTTAATTTGATTTATTCGATAGATAGACACTCGGAGTGGGATTACTCGTTCCATATTACCGATAAGAAGAAGCAACAATTGAAATGTCGACTAGACTACAGCGCCAATGGAAACGCGTACCATGAAGTTATGGTATATTGTTCCTATTGGATACTCAACAGAACGAATATTGACAACTTGTCTATTCGAACTGATTCCAGTGACGTTGATGTCGCAGGAAAGTTCCAAGACGAAATACTCATGTTTGATTATAATAACACAAACATTGTCTTTTCAAACAAGATGCGCATCGCGATAGACAATGAAACGTCAGAGACCTTCAACATTGACAATGTAAAGAATTCTGGAGAAATAGTCATCGGAAGCAGGATTCTAGGATTGTACGTCGATATTGGATCCGATGAGTACAAACGTACCAAGATTGTAACCATTACGCCACGATACGTTGTTGTCAATCATACTGGAAAATCGTTATCAGTTCGACCATACAAATCAAACGCACAGATTGATATTGACAGTGATTGTACGGCACCGTTCCACAGTAGTGATATGATGTGTGTGACTATGCAAGGATTTGAATGGTCTTCACCGTTCAAAACAAATCTACTGACAGAGATTCCATTGATACTACGGCGTAAGAAAGAATTCAAAAGAAAAAATATTTTTGTGATTGTTAGAATCCATCAAGAGGGAGGAACAATATTCGTCATGTTGGAACGATCAAAACAACCACCGTACTATATTGACAATCTGACTCGATATGATTACATTATCTCACAAAAGAACACTGAACGCTACTTTGTTGTGAAGAGTATGATTCGTGTACCATACAGCTGGCCAGACCAAAACGCTCCACATACACTCATATTGAAAATGGATAATCGTGACAATTGTTTGCCACTTATAACTACATCAATTGATATCGATATCGTGTCCAATAGGAAACTGTTACGTATCAAAGAACTCAAGCGGCTCATTCACATCAAAATCAGTGCTGAAGGGTTAACACGTGTAGTCACCATTACTGAGCAAGAAGAAAATATTGTAGAAGGTGGACTACGTAGTGAAGAAACTGAACAAGATGAGGAGTACTCACGACCAACTATTTTGCAAATTTCATCGGAAATACGAGGAATTGGAATTTCACTCATTGACGATCGGCCACGCGAGATTTTGTACGCTTTTATTGACAATCTTGTTGTACAATTCTCAATGAGTGATATTCGACAATTCTTGGAAACAAAAGTAACTCGGCTACAAGTGAACAACCAATTACAAGATGCACTGTTCCCAGTTGTGTTCACAAATCATAAGAAACTTGATACCGAGTTTATTCATTTCAGTATGGTACGTGCCCACCAAGAGGAAAAATTCGACTTTGTTCCATACTTTTCGTTACTCATACAAGAGTGCGATATGAACATGGATTTATCACTATTGTCAACATTGACGAACTTTGCGTTGGATTTTATTCCAAACACGTCAATCCCGCAAAGAACTCACACATCGATGCCAATTTCCTCCAAGAAAGTCTATTTTGAATTATTACAATTACATCCTATCAAAATGAACGTCACGTTTATTTTTAATGAAATGGAAAAGCAAGTGAACACTTTGGATCAAGAAACACAAAACGCAGACACGAAACGCAGTAACGCAGCCTTTCTAGTTTTACAAACACTTGGAGGTTCACTTAGTGCAAACATAGATGATGTTCCCATTCGTCTAAACGCGTTGATTTTGCGCCACCCATTCATGTCAAGAGTAGCACTTTGGGATAGTTTAACAAAACACTATTCCAAATACTTATTCGCAGAAATGTACAAGATCATTGGAAGTTTCGGATTCATTGGAAATCCCATTGGATTGTTCAATGATATTGATACTGGTGTTCACGATTTGTTCTACGAACCACTCAATGGAATAACAAAATCTCCACACGAGTTTAGTCGTGGACTTGCTAGAGGAAGTATTTCCTTTTTGAAACATTCCATTCATGGCACATTTAACACTGCAAGTAAAGTCACAGAAAGTATCGGAAATGGATTATCCTATTTGACAATGGATGAAGATTATCAAGAAAAGAGAAGAATGTCTCAAAGACAAAAACCAAAACATGCAGGAGAAGGTCTTGTAAGCGGTATTCAACTCTTTGCAGGAAGTTTACTAGATGGCGCAACTGGTATCGTTACGAAACCAATCAAAGGCGCTTCTCGCGATGGTGTAAGTGGATTCTTTAGAGGAGTAGGTCAAGGTATTGTTGGAATTCCTGTAAAACCTGTCGCTGCTGTGCTTGATATGGCACACAAGACAACAGAAGGTATTCGAAACACGACAACTTATTTTGAACGAGAAGAACGTGTAAGAACAAGAAAACCAAGAGCATTTGGTGCTGATGATACCGTTACACCATACGATGAAAAACAAGCAGATGGTCAAGATATTCTCTTTATCATAGATGACGCCAAGTACCTGCGAGAAAGTGAAAAATATCTTCATCATTGTGATTTGGTTTCCATTGGCGTAATGATCCTTCTTTCCTCGGGATATTTGTTCCTACTGGATAGAAATAATCTAACCATTCAATGGTTCCATCCATTGAAAGAGATTCAGAATTCGGCCATGCATAGAGGAGATGATACTTCGAATTTGAAATTCATTTTAACGAGAGAAGCTGCGAGCAAGTATCAAGGATGGTTTTCTGGTCCTGTGAATGAACGTGTTGTTACCGTTTTTGATCCAAATGAAATTAAGGAATGTGAGATCATGTGCTATCGAGTAAGAGCGTTAGTAACGAAGAAACTGTTACCACAACGGGCAATATAAGACTACGCAAAGCTACTCTTGCTGGTGCCAAGCAAGTTTTTGCTCATTTGATGAGATTTCATGGTATAAGTTCCAGTGGCTGTGCGGTGCGTATAGTAAGACTGGTGATTGTGATGTAATTTACTACGTACTTGGATCAGATACTGCAATTGAAGTTCATACAAGAGTATGCCAGACTATTTTTGCAGAACATTATTTATTATTCTTCTAGTTGAAATATACGTTCGTTAATGATTTTCCAATGAACACTGCCGCACCCAAGTACACAAGTACTTGGGCAGTTGTAACCGTAAAAAAGGCTGGTAATCTTCTAGATGGTTCGGATATGTAGCCAATGGAGTAAAAGAGTCGCCCAACAACCCAAACCAAGCCTAAAATTCCGGGTACAAGATCGCTGCTCGACCCAATTGCTAACAACCATAAAATTGGCAAAAAGATTACTAATGATTCCAACGTATTCATGTGTGCCCGGCTTCTTTTCTCAAATTCTACGTGACCAGTAATGTTTGGTGCTTTGACGTTGTACTTTCCTCGTGCTTCTGCTGCTACAGCCGACAGTCCAAGCGTTAATACTGCTGCTCCTAACGTTGCTGTGCTCGTAAGTGGAAAACGATCTACTATGCTCATGTTGTGCAATTATTTATCACTGGTACTTTGATCTGCTTTAATAGCCCGTAGATATTTAAGCGATTGTCCGTCCTCTCCGATGGATGAAACAAAGGGTATTTTAAGACAGCGCTCTGGAATATTCCATTAGCATAAACGAAGCAGAACACATAAACAAGATTTGAAGTTGATTTAATTCGTGATGCATAAATTACTTGAAGTGTGCCTTTTTATTCCTCTTGTATTTGAGCAAACGGCTCTTCGTTATCTGGTACTCGTTGAACTCTTTGCCTCAATTCGACGTACCTCAATATTCCAAGTACAATCAGAATCATTTCGAATAATCTTGGTACCACTAGTAGCACGACACTTTTAATCTTATCACCTTGCTCTTGTGCGCCTCCAAAGCTACCCATGATAAACACAGGAATAAAACCAAGTATGAACATCAAAAACACCCAAATGACAAATGCCAATGACATGTTTCTCTTGAACTTATCAGCAAATATCGTCAATGTGCTAATGATACCGAGTGTGTTCATAGCGGTGTTGAGCGTAGTCAAACCACACACTGCGACTAAAAATCCAATTATTTTCGACACCTCTGTTTTGTTCATCTCTCTTTCGAAGTTGGTTCGGGTCGTCTCGTACGCTATCCACGTAGCGCTTCCTATATGTGCCACAGCACAAAGGATGCATACTACACGCAAAGCCAAACGCTTCCAACGAGTTTCTTTTTGGATAGGCTCGATGTTCAATTGCTCTTCTATGTTTGTATCAGTATCTACATGTGTTTCGTCATCTACTGTTGTCATGTTTTGGCTTTTTCTCGTGTCTCCCGTCAGTGAAATAGAACTTTCCAGTCAGGTTACAAAACGTAGGTATGCAACATCGTGCTGCATTCTAATACCTTCGCATTTGCTGTATGTTGTTTCATTCAAGCGTGCAACAAAGTTTACTAAACTTCAGTAAACCTGTACACCATGCATAAACTTGGTGAGGTGGAATTTTTTCTTGAACTACAACAATGGCAAAACAAAAGAGACCAGTAGAATCCGACGTCAGTGAAGAGGAATACGAACCTCCAAAGAAGAAACGAGCAACTAAAAAGAAACGTCCACCAGTCTCTGATGAATCAAAAAAAGCAAAAAAACAAAGAGATGAAGCAGTGAAAAATGCAACAGCAGAAAATAAGAAAAATAACAAAAGAGGACAAGTACGATGCAACAAACTACCACATCGCTTCGATAAAAATTTAGTCGATAAGAGTTGGCCAGTTGTAGATGGTTTCAAAAATATCAACGTGTGCAGTGGAGCTCCAGGAGCATACAAAAACTTGAGTCCTATGAAACTAGGTCCCATCACGTACGACTTAAGCGACGACAACAATGGAGAAACAGGACAAGTCAAAATCAAAAACTTGGAAAACTGTTGGCAATTCTCTAAAGTGTGGACAGGTGAAGAAGATGAAGATACTGGAAAACCAACAAAAGAATTTTGGACGAGAAGAAAAGAAGGTTGGGAAGATGTAAAAGCGCATAGATGGGTGAAAAAGGGAAACGACTCAAACGGAAATCGAAACATTCCACTCTACTCGTACTGGAAAGGTCAAAAGCTGTCATACATGCAAGCAAGAGGAGCGATCTATTGTCCATTGTATGCGGAACTCGTACAAGAAACTGATGCGTACAAAAAGTTGAAAAAACTTGTGGACGAGGGATGTAACGTGCAAATACTTGGATTTGATGGGTACGATTTCGATGATGAAGGAATGACATTGGCGGACTGTTATCGTGATACGAGTAGACCTTTTGGACATGAACATGTGTTGTGTGGATTGTTGAAAGGTGAACATGTTTGGGAGTAGTCAATAAATTAGACTTTTTGACTGTTTTATAATCTAACAGAAATTACTAAATTGTTACAAATTACAAGAATTCTTTTATTCTCGTTTAGATGCTTCGAATCCTCTAGTAACTGAAACGGATCTACCTTCCTGGAGTAGTTTTCTTTTTTCCACTTCGAGTCTTTGCTTCAACATCTTCATGTTGTCTGCATAATTGCGAGCGTATTTGTGGTGCGAAAACTGTTCGTCACTAGGTAACGGATCGAAAACGTTGAAATCTAAAAGATCTTCTCGTTCTGGATTTCTTGTGGGTATATTCTCGATTGGTGGCTGGTTTCCTTCAACGATTGTTGGTTGCTCGCCTGCGCGTACCTGGAGTCCTACCATCGTGGATATTCGCCTGAACTCTTTGACCTCGTCCAATAGTTTGACAGCTTGCTTGTGATTTTCTGAACCTTCAAGGTGTGTCTTGTAGTAGCTTTCATAGTCGTGATGCATGTTTTCGTTTTGAAATTCTGATCAGGGTTAAAACTATTTAAAACACTACAATCACTACTCTCAGCGACAGTGACAACTATGCCGTTTCGCACTTTACAAGTTAACGCCTAACGTATAAAAGTCCATGCTTTCCTTGATGTTGTTTCACGATATTACAATTCTCAAGTTGAACAAAGAAGTTCCCATGGACACAGTATCGGTCAATCATATGCACTTAGCAGGGCAGGTAACTATTGTACCGTACTTATGATGTAGGTTGTTTACATTGTCAAGATTCACACGAATGGTTCAATCAAGTACATATGTAAACCTTACTCTGACTTTGAAAAATTTAAAAGACACCCCTTGTTTACCTATAA
>JAESGV010000722.1_pt1 | contig 14327 bp, 12 predicted proteins | sample 9269781 | NCBI WGS metagenome assembly JAESGV01 (sample SAMN15741586, study PRJNA653496) | algae metagenome | isolation source: Tildeniella torsiva UHER 1998/13D and co-occurring heterotrophs from... | place: Slovakia: Slovak Paradise National Park, Hrabusice, Kosice Region | collected 2000-01-01 | reverse complement strand
AGGATATTGACGAAGCAGAAAAGTACTTGAATGAATGCGCAGCCATTAAAGAATACAGCTTGGAGGACATGTTCCAAACTCGTATAAAAGCAGCAAGAAGACACATCGAGCGAGTACGAAAGAATATTGCAACTGTAGCGTAAAGTTTTTGTTACAACGTGTCGCGTCAATGTCACGTGTCAATTATCAGAAAATGAATCGGCAAGCAGAGACCAAACCAATAATTGAAAAAACATACAAGCCACCATGAGAGTCATCTTACTCGCAGTGATCGTAGCCATTTTTGCGTATGCATCAGCAACACTTACCGCTGCTCAAAAAGATGGTATCATTAAAGCACACAATGCTGCAAGACGTGCTGCTCACCCATCTCTACCAGCCTTGGTTTGGTCTGACAATTTGGCAAAAGTCGCTGCTCAATACTCTGCAAAATGCGTTTCTGGTGGATCCTTGATGGCACACAATTCAAACAGAAAGAACAACCCGTTGTTGGCTGCCGAAACTAAGAAGTATCCCAACGTTATGGGCAACTACTTTGGTGAGAACATTTATGCATCAACTGCTGCATATTCTGACTTTGCACCAGCCGTCAACTCTTGGGTAGCTGAAAAGAAGGATTACAACTACTCTGCCAACAAGTGTGCTGCTGGAAAGATGTGCGGACATTACACTCAAGCTGTATGGAAGACCACTCGTGCTGTTGGTTGCGCATACGTCCAGTGCAGCAACATTCGATTCGGATATACCTTCTTGTGCAACTACTTCCCTAGTAATGATGATGATGGTGGAAGTCGTTTGTTGTTGCTTTCGAGTCTTTTAAATAAACTTGCTTTTTGACATACTTGCTTGTTGGCGCCGAAGTTGATTCGAAGTTTTCTTTATACGACCACTAACGTGTTTTTTGTTAGATTCATAGAATGTAAAGTTGCGCAGGTTTGCTTCTGCGATAAGTTTGTCACCCTCTCAACGTTTAGCCGATTCTAAAGACAAGGTAAAAACCACGGTGTATGCACAGTCGGTACATAAACTGTTAAATAGTAAGAGACAGAAACCATTATTAACTCTGCGACAGGAAAAGAAAGAAGTAACAAAAAACCTAAGAAAAAATAAGTGATGACGACGAAGGTGATAGTGAGGTGAGCAAGATATAGCGAATGGAGGAATCTCGCGTTTTACACCATCGAATTTACTCGGCTCACAAGGAGACTTCTACTGTATGAATGACTCGGATGACGAGGAAGATCAACCAAAGAAGAAGAGAAGAAAAACACCAAAAAAGAGTGACGAAAACTGTGGAGGTGAAATATCAGAAGATGACGATGAAGAACAAGTCGAAGACGGTGACGAGAATCAAGATGACAATGATGATACCAAAGATGATTCAGATACAAAACCAAAAAAGAGCTTTGCGTGCAAAAGGTTCAAAATCCAAAAGAGTAGCAAAGAGTGAAGGTGGACGCAAAAAGAAAGAACCAAAAGCCACAAAAGAATTTGGCATTGTTCTCGTGTGTACATGAAAATCGTACAACTAGAGACACAAGGAACTGAAAGCTACAACAAACACCCATTTGGGAAAAAGATTCGTAATTTAAATCAGGAAAGAGGAAGCAAGGAAGGCAACAATGCATTGACTGTCGACACGTACTCGCGACACTACAGTGAACCAGACATAGAAGAAGTGTGCAGATATCCTATTTCAAATGATGGTTGATTTCTTACGACTTGAAGCGAGTAACGCAAAAGCGATATTTGGTGGCATAGAATTTTACAAATCGGTAGAATTTGGAAATCTCGAAACTGAAGGGTACATTGCCAAGTTCTTGTTGAGTTACGACGGTTTTGCAGAAGGTATCACTCCTCTAATGCTCGCGTGCCGATATGTAGCAGCTCACAATATTGACCTATGTGGCCACTGGTGAGAATCAACTTGACGTCATCAAAAAGAAGAAAGACAAGGAGGGTTACAATTGCATGTACTACGCAGTAAGATACGGACAAGTAGAGTGTGTACGCAAATTAGTCGAAAGAGACTTCAAAAGTTCCCTACTTCCCTGTTAACAAAAATCGTGAAACTCCATTGATGCTCGCAGCAAAACATGGTCATACAGAGATTGTGAAATACTTAGTAGAGAGATGCAGAGCAAGATTAATTGGAAAGACTGACAAGTTCAAGAAAACAGCACTCATTCACGCAGTCAACAATAGAAATTTCGATATCGTGAAATAGTTGATGGAAAACGGAGCATCCATACTTTGCAGATTCTTCTGACAATTTACCAATTCATTACGCTGTTGCGTTTGGATGGTTGGACATTACTCGATTACTCGTCGAGGGTGCCAATTGCAAATTGAACTCTTTCAATGCGTGGAGATACACTTAATCTTGCAATCAAGAAGCATCACAAAGAACTGTTAGACTATATTTTCAATAGCAAGGAAATCTATTGAAGTGAACATGGTATGACCATGTTGTTGACAACGATGAAGACCTAGTCTGAAGAAACAACTACTATGGTCAAATTTCTAATTGAGAGAGGAGCTGATGTTAACGGAACAGCAGCAGATGGCGCTAATGTCATGCACATGATTGCAACAACTCCTGTTAGAGTTGATGATATTCCATTAGCAGAATACTTTTTGGAAAAAGGATCATTAACGTGATGAATAACGACAAAAAGTCACCCTTGTATACTGCAATCAATCGAGTCAATCATGTTCTTGCTTAAACACCCATCGGTGGTTCTCAAGCATGAACAGTTCATGAAAAAATGCAAATGTTAACAGACTTCATCGATCTACAAATCGCAACGAGAATTATTCTAGCAGCACAACACCGAACAAAAGAAATATTACCAGTCGACTATTGCTACTATGCGTTGAATTCACACATGATTAGAGTTGGTCAAACGGATCCTGATCTTGATATTATCAAGAGATACATCTCATTAACAAACTCACATGCAAAATTGAAGGGCGAGTATCGTGTTGTTAGACATGAAGAAGTGGAGTGATTTAAACCCTGGGAGAAAAATCCTAACAGAACGTTGTTGTGGCATGGCTCTGCTGTATCGAACTTTTAAAGATTACACCACCACAAGCACGTTTCTGGTTATATGGTATTTTTGTTGTTTCTTGATACTAACAATTACAGTTTAGAAGAGGAGTTTACTTGAGTGATGTGTTTGTGAAGAGCCAAGGCTCAGACACTCGCTCAAATATTTCCAATCGAGAGGCTTATTTTCCACTACAGGAGACAACTAGGTATGATAGACTGTCATACAATCGATACCACCTAAACTACAATGAATACATTGTTTTCAACGAAGCGCAAGTCAAAATCAAGTATTTAGTTAAAGTTAACGTATAATTGTTCTAAATAATACAGCGAGATAAAGAAAAATTTAATTTAATACAATAGCAGCAATCATCAATGTGCTAATCGAGAGTAGCTCCTTGATGGCAGAGTTCCTCTCTTGCTTTGAAGAGTTGTTCTGTCCCGATTGGTCATTGTTTTGACTTGTAGGTGATGGTGTTGCTTTGACGGTGGTTTCAGATGGAATAGAGAAAGTTGTAGTGGGTGTAGTGACTGAACTAGTAGCTGGCGTCGTAGGTGCGTGAGTTGAAGCAACGGGACTGAGAGTTGTTTGTTGCTGAGTTTCTTCAACAGCTATGACTTCAATTTGGAAACTTGATTGATGACTGGGAGAATCGCTTATTCCTTGGAAATTAATTTGACAGGACGGTGTTTGTTGAGTTCCAGGTACAATTGAGTCGCAAAAAGGTATCCAGGTATCTACAAGAAACAGTTGTAGCTTTTTGTTTCCTCTAATTGCATCATTGAACTCTAAAGTTATATCAACGGATTGCTGGCATGTAGAGTCTTCGATATTTAAAAACGCAATGAGGTCATAATCGTACTTCTTGCATGGTCGCGAAAACGAAATTTCATCGGCGCTGGTCTTCAAAGAAACCCTCATTCTGTCTGTGTTGAAGCAAAAGAAAGGCAACAAATTGAAAGTGGCTTTCCTAACTGGAGCTGTAAAGCTTTTCAAATCGTATTGAAGCGCAATGTCACTCATTCCGTCGCCTTCCAAGTAATACTGTTTCATGTATTCATGGCACGTATCAGAAATGTACCCATCTAATGAGTTGGTGATATTACGGGCGTAGATTTGACTTAAAGTTATGATTACGAGTGCAAGTAATACTTTCATTTGTTTTGAATCTTGCAACAATATTTTGCTTCGTTTCATATGCACTAGAAATCTCAAAATAACTTTATTGTACAAAAAAGCTGAATGGTTTTATTGAGCCACTTACAATTACAGACATACCTTTTTCATTACGACTTTAGTAGTTTTCTATGTGCCAACTTCAGGGAACGTTCACAACCGGTAGCGAATTAGAAAGAACACAAAACATTTCTCTAAAATGTCTTTTCGCTAAAATAAGAACACAAGTTGTTTGACATTTACACTTCTAAAACAACGGTCACACACGTCATGCTCATGATATTCAGCCGAGTTGTCCTACTATCGTAGTCGTGGTACAGTAATTGTTGCATGCAACAGTTTCATCGAGTCAAAGACAACTACGCGGGACACAATAGTAGTCCATTACATACTCGAAAGTTGCATAAAGAGCTCCTCATATCAGTGAACGCCGCGTGATTGGTGCCGATTGGTAGTGAACGCTGTTATGATGCTCTTTTTCTCTTTCATTAAAGGTATGTCTAAAAGGTTGACAATAGAAGATTGTTTGCAGATACAAATACGTGAACAGGTGCATATCGTCTGAGAAGAATTTGATTTTGTTCATGGATGGTTACATGTTGTATAAATGCCAACCGTTTGCCAATCATAAATTGCAAGGCCACATATGCATTCGTTGATACTAGTCCTGAAAATAAAAATAATGACTGGTATGCAATCAGGTCCCACTGTTGGCTATGCCACTGTTTGCAAAATCGTAGTTGTAATCCTGTTGCGAGTATGAAGCAAACTTTGGTGTATCTGCTAAAAACAACTGGAGTACTGGACAGCTAAATGACACAAAGGAATCGCATTAGATGCTGAATACATTAACATTTATAAGAACCTAGGAGTTTTAGCATATCTGTCTGCAAATACACCAAAGTTTGCTTCATACTCTTGATTTGTTTCTAGTTGTTTGATTGGTTCATTGAAAGCTTCAAACAATATGGCTGGCAAGTTCTCACTTCTGAACAAGGTGATAGTGTTTTGTGCAACTAATGCTTTGTTTTCGTTACTACCGTCTCCAGCACAGAAGTACGATTTGACAGTGTTAGTTGGTGCTCCTGGCCAGCCAGTTTCAGATAGAATAATCTTATTGTTTGGGTAAGCACATTGAAGTCTCTTGTACATTTGTAGAACCTTGTATGCTGCTGAATCTGGGTATGTTTGACATGCCCTAGTCGACTTATCTGTGGATCCATCGATCATTGCAACATTATTATCATAGAAAGCATAGTAATCCAAACCAATCCAATCTGCGTTATCCAATTTGCGGATGCGTGTAAGGAATCTTGAATCAATGAGTGCATCAGGTGTATCAATCGTACCAACTGGAATTGGTGTATGGATCTTGCTCTTGATAGCTGACATGCATGTATTGATCTCGTAATCAATAGCGTCTACCTGTGCTTTTATTAGATAAGGATCATAGTATCTAGAACTGTAACCATACTCGTTGCCGCAGCTGATAGCAATGATAATGCTAGAGTATGTATCGATGATATTTGCAACGCGTGTATAGTAAGCGTCTGTGTTGATTGTCACAACTGGTACTGGAAGAATCACCTTGAATCCTAGCGACTGAGCAGCTTGTAGCGTGTATTGTGGCTTGTCCGGATCAGCATCTGAAGGATACAAACGTAGACATCTAAATGTAGTGTTTTGTTTGATAGCGTTCAACAAGTCATATACTGGTACCCATGCTTGATCGTTTCCATAATCAGTACGGTATAGATCATTCATAACTCGACCACCAAATGCGATACAACCTAAATGATCTGGGCCAGTGGAAGCAATGGTATCTAATGCAGCTTGTAGTCTGTTACTGATAGCAGGGTTTGGTGTTGCGCACATTGGAATGGGCTTATCAACGCAGAGGCATTGATCTGATGGTACTGGTCCGCTGGAAAGTGTATACCAACGTACTTGATTGATGTCTGCACACTTACTAGCGCATGGATATCCATAGTCTCGAAATTGGAAAGCTTCATCAGCTTGATCTTCATCCAAGCATTGGCAGTTCCAATTTATGTTTCCGTAAGGCTGCTTTAGTCCCCACAAGTTCCAGTACTTACTTCCTGGATTACAAGCATTGCACCACTGATCTGGTAGTTTGATTGGTACAGTTGTAGTTATTGGGCTTGGATCAACGACACATGAGCACAAATCACCGTTTGCAGGTACTTCGGATCCTGGAACATCAAACCAATGTATAAATCCAGGGGGACAGGTCCAACACTGCGGCAAGGTAGTTGGTGCTTTTGTTGTGGTGGTAGTAGTTGGTGCCTTTGTAGTGGTAGTAGTGGTTGGTGCCTTCGTAGTGGTGGTGGTGGGTGCCTTGGTTGTTGTGGTTGGAGCTTTAGTGGTAGTGGTAGTAGTGGTTGGTGCTTTGGTTGTCGTAGTAGGAGCTTTAGTAGTTGTCGTAGTAGTTGGTGCTTTGGTAGTAGGTTTAGAGGTAGTTGTCAATGCAACGGTAGTGATATCAATACCTCCATAGATACATTCACAAGCAGGCTTGCTACCTGGGCCAGAGAATCCCAACTCCCAATAGTGATACCAGCCACTGGCACAAGTTTCACAAACTGGCGGCTTATCAAATGAATCAGGTAAGCAAGAGCACATATCTCCATTGAATGGTTCACTAAGTCCAAAAGTTGACCAGAGTGACGTTCCTTGAGTGCAAGGGTAGCACTTCAACGTAGGTGCCATAGTAGTCGTTGTTGTTGGTTTTGGTGGTACTCCTTGGAAGCATCTACACTTGTCACCATTACCAGGTCCTGCGTAACCCAACTGATACCAGTAGCTATACCCTTCGTTGCAAGGCATGCAATTCATTGGAGGTAAACTTGTAGTTGGTGACTTGGTACTGACTGGTATGACCATGCAGAAACAATCATCATCTGATGGATTTTCTTGTTCCGGGATGTCATACCAATGTACTTCACCAACTGGGCACCTGGCACCACACTTGTGACCTGATCTTCGGTACTCTAACTGTTCTAAATAACTGGCTACAGGTAAACATTGACAAAAGTCTTCCTCACCACCTACAGGTGTGACTGGAGCGAGGAGACCCCATTCATCCCAATGTAGAAGATACATTGGACAGTCGTTACATCCCATAGAGTTTCTTTCATGAGTAGTTGGAGCACTTGTAGTGGTGGTTGTAGTAGTTGGAGCCTTAGTCGTAGTTGGAACCTTGGTTGTAGTCAGAGCAATGGTTGTTGGAGCCTTGGTTGTAGTAGTTACTGGTGCTGACGTAGAGGTTGTAGTTGGTGCAGCAGTGGTTGTAGTGGTTGGTAATTTGGTAGTTGTTGACGATATAGCAGTAGTGGTAGTTGGTGCTGGCAAGTTTAGAATCGATTGTGGAGTATAGCTTGTTCGTCCACAAACACCTGCAGCAATACACAGTCCCATTCTGTTGGTATAAGGTGCGTTTTGTGACCACTTCCAATTCTCACTGAATGCACTAAAGATGCACAATGGTAAACTGTTATTATAGAACTCAGCAATTGTATCTGTAATGATGTAGTCCTGCGCAATACGACAATCTTTAGTCATGGCGTAGCTACTATCAGTTTCAGCACTGGCCCATCCAGTCTCAGTTACTAGCACCTTTTGGTTTGGGAAGAACTTTGCAGTTTCATTAAACATCATACGTACCTTGTATCCATCAACGTTTGGAACCAGATAGGCAGAGCAGTTATTTTTTGCAGAGTTGCCATCATGGAACGGGTACAAGTTTACACCAACATAGTCAATTGGAAGCGTCCCAATGTAACTACCAGTAGGTGCTAAGAATGAACCGTGAGTGTTATTCCAAGAGACAAGTGAACCTTTAGCTTCATTAACACCGATGACAATAGTACGAGTAATTCTTTCTCTTAGCATTAATGTGCATAGTCGAATCCAATACTTGGCTGCTTCAGTTTGGGCTACTCCCTGGTTTCTAAAGAGCAACTTGCTACCGCAACCAAAACCAATAATAGTATCCTTATAGGCAAGCTTGTTGCCAACAGAGATAGTATTGTTGATGTTTCTCCAATTCTCTATTTCAGATTGTGCAGGTGAAGCAGTCTCAGATTCAAGTCCTGTAGTGAGCCACGTTACTGTTAGTACCTTCATGTTCTTTTCTGCAGCTAGAGCAATGACTTGTTCCTCCGTGTTGTATAACATGATGCAATTAAAACCAATGTTCTTGACCGTATCCAATAACGATGATAATTCACTATCAGTGTACGAGTTGTATCCATGAACCCTGTAGCCAAATGCAACGCAACCAGCAGAGTTGATAGTAGGTATGAATGCGGAGACGAGAGCATCAGTTAGAGATGGTGCTGCAGTAGTTGGAGTTCTAGTTGTGACGGTAGGAGTTTTTGTTGTAGTTGGAACAACGGTTGAAGTAGTGGTGGTAGTAGGGACTATAGTAGTAGTAGTAGTAGTGGTAGTAGTTGGTAGTACAGTAGTAACAGTGGTTGTGACGACAGTTGTAGCTGGTGCTACTGTAGTAACCACCGGCATCTCGCAAAAGAAAGTTCTGTTCAAAGAGCATACTTCAGTTTTCCACAAACCAAAATTGATACTATTGGGGTCTCTAATCATGATGACGCAGTCTTTTGAAAGCGTTGGTTCTGCAGATCTCCAATTTACGAATGTTGCATTGTTGCCTTCATAGGTGACGAAGGTAGTATCGACTCTATCCAATCCCAACCAAGGACTTTGTCCATTGTTACTACTAGTAACATTGTATAACAAGAATTGGTTCTTTTCGAGCGAGTCAATGATAGCAAGTTTGGCACCCATGTCAGCACAGGCAGCAATGGCAGCAGTTTGAGTTACAGTTATGGCAGAAAGCATGTAGCAGGAACCAGAATATTCTTTCCAGTTTGCAAGACATGCAGATGTGGCTCGTGTGCGCTGAACTCTACTAGCAAGCTTTACTCTCACTGCAGAAACAAAGGCTAATTGTGCTGTTGACAATAAGTAATATGGTACTAAGATACTTACCAATGCAGAGCAATGTTACTAGCAGAGTAACACGCATGGTGTTGTTTGATTAAACGTTGTATGAGCATAACAGAAAACGGGGCACGTTTTTAGCGGATGCCAATGGATGTACTGTTGATATCTATGGTCCATGTTGCCATAGACAGAAATCCAAGACTACAGTCGCACTACTGTGCAGCTTAAAACTGTGCCAAGGATGTGCAACTGATAAATATAGCGTCCAAACACGCACGAGATACCATATACGCAGGATAACTGCTGTAGTATTGGTTTTAAAGCCGTGTTTCTGCGTGCTACAGCGCTTTTGAAAGCAAATATGGATTTATGTACAACTTAATCTATTGTTGGTCTTATGAAAAACTTCTTATGTTTTGCAGGTCGGTAAAAGTGCAACCTGACATGTGTGAAGTTTGTGAAGTTGGGTGTCGAGATTACAACATAATTATTAAATAAACAAAATTTATTTATACAACAGCTGCTGCCAATAAAACTGACATGAATGGCACAGACAATATCATTCCAGAGTTGCTTTCGCGTACTTGCTTGCTACTATCAACAGTAACTATTTCTGAAGGGACTGCTGTTGTTTGTGCATACGTTACGGCTTTTGTTGTTTGTGGTGCAGATGTTTGTGTGATAGCCTTTGTGGTGGAAACATGTGCCTTTGTGGATGTTGCTGGTCCTAAAGTTGTTGTCGTCTGTGATGCAGACACTGTGGTGGGAACTTGGGTTGTTGTTTGTGGTGTAACTGCAGTAGTAGTGAGAACTTGTGTTGTCGTTTCTGCATAAACTGTAGTGGGAACCTGGGTTGTTGTTTGTAGTGTAACTGCGGTGGTAGTAGGAATTAGTGTTGTTGTTTCCTCTGGCGTACTTTTAAGCACAAAAGTATGCGAAGCGCCAGCACTCATGCTCAATATATTCTCTAATCCAGGTATCATCACAGGAGTTAGTTGATTGCTTGCGCTATATCCATTAGAGTTAGCTGCTCCCCAAGTGTAAACACGGCCTGTAGTGGATCTTGCCAACGAGAAAAACACACCAGTGCAAATCTCAGTAATTTGCTCTGGAATGGTAACTTGGAAAGGTGTCATTTGTCTTGTCTTCATTGCATCAGTTCCTTTGCCAATAGCTCCACCATAGTTATTTCCAAACGTTAAAACGCGCCCATCTTTTGTTAACGCTATAGAATGACGAGAAGAAGATATTGCTGTGATATTTGTGAGTCCAGGAACTGCTACTGGTACAATTCTATCGGCTTCGTCAGCGAAACCAAGACCTCCATATAAGTTTTCTCCAAATCCATACACTTGACCAGTACTATCTAGTGCTAGTGAAGTATAAGCACCTGCTGCGATAGCAGTAATAAACACACCTTCTGGGAAGCGAGCTTTTGATGGCTTGAGTGTTGCTCCTATTTCAATTTCTCCATAGTTTCCAGCGCCAAGCTCTCCATAAGCTGCATAACCGGAGCCGTAAACTTCACCAGTTGCAGTGAGTACGAGTGAATGCCTGAATCCAGCGCTAACTGCAACAATGGTTGTGATTCCCGCTCCAAAAACAACTGGTTGTGTACGAGTTTCTTGTGTTGTATCTCCTAGTTGTCCGTAATAGTTAGCTCCCCAAGATAGAACAGTTCCAGTCTCTGTTATTGCCAATGAGTGTTCGGAGCCACTTGATACTTTTGTTACCTTTTGTTCATGCAGAACAGGGACGATAGAAAGTTTTGTTTCTGTTGAGCCATCTCCAAGCTGACCGTAATTGTTGGCACCAACAGAATAGAGCTTGCCTTCCGAGCTTCTAAATATTGAGAAGAAGTCTCCTGTTGAAAGACTAGTTATTTTTGTGAACGACAGTTTTGTCGCTATTGCTGGTATGAAACCAACTTCGTCTCTTGCTAGAACTCCTACGGCTCCATCAGTACCAAAAGAGTACCAAGTGTTTGCGTATACAATCGCTGTAACTGCTAGTAGTATGATTGTTTTCATTTTTTGTTCACTGGTGTGCAACACACAGGTAGAAATAGACCAACTACTGCCTACAAAGGGTATTCTCTGGCTGAGATTTACCAAAAATAGTACATAGCTGTCTTGCGCATTAGTGTTGCAAATAGTAATTAGTGATTGTACTTTCTGGGCTTAGCGTGGCGAATAGACAAAATGCTTTGATTCATGTGTTGCTCTGTAATATCGTATAACATGATGATTATTCTTTTCACCGAATATACTCATACAATGTTCTATTGCTGCTTGCTGGCGTTTCAACCCTTATGAACCATATATAGCCGTTGGTAGAAATTTGTTAGAAAGTATACTCAAGTATGAAAAACAAATACTCAGCAAGAACATACAAAACATGTTTAATAGGTTGTTTATTAATGAATAAAGTAAAAAATAAATACTTTATAAGCTTTTTAAAAGATTAAAATTTTAAAATATTAATCATTAATAAATTATTCAAGTATTTTAAAATAAAATTTCATATTTTTAAATTATGGAATTAATTAATAATTAATATTATAATTTTATAAATTTATTAGAAATTTCTTAATAATATATATATTAATTATATATATATATGTTTAATAATAATATCTATATATTATAATTTAAACTAATAATATTAATTAAAATAATTTATATAATTTAATTATATATACAAGTTTATTATTCTTTTAAATTTAAGAATATTACGTTTTTTAATAGATATATGCTTAAATTTATTTTTATATTTTATAATAATAATTTTAAAAAATATTATATGAATTTATAAATATTAATATTCTCTTAAATATTAAATTCTTGTTTTATAAAATTAATAATATAAAATAAAAGTAAATAATATTAACTTATTTTTAAAGATATAAATATTAAAACTTGTTAAGTAACTTTAAAAGTAATTTATATCTGTTAATTAATTGAAAAAGTAATTAGCGTTAACATATTAAATAACTAATAAAGCAAGCTAATTATTATATAATAGCTTATTAGTTGCTTATATAAATTAATATTTTCATTTTTAATTTGCATAAATAGTTGCTATTAAGTCTTACAGAAGTGAAAAAGCAACTGGTGATATTTTTATTCAGCTAGTCACTTTTTATATCAGTTATTTTTGTTTTTATAAGCTATAAAACTTAAAAATTTATTTAGTAATAAAAGTAAATAGTAAATCTTTTTATTATATTAACTATAAACATATAAGTATTATATACTAACCTTAATATTATTAAACTTATATAAATAAACAACTATTTATTAAAAGTTATAACAATGGCTAAAACATTCCTTATCTTTATATTAAAATATTATAAATATTATTAAAATGCTAAATAGTTGGAAATCTTATTATAATAAGAAAAATGCAAATATAAGCAAAAAGAAAACCTTTATTTATTTATTATTAATTATTTATTACAATCTTATTACAGAAAAGCATTATCAACTGGAAGTAAAGAAGGTTAATTAGTTAAAAAAAGCTTAAATGCAAATTAACTATAAGGCTAAAAAAATAAAATATTAAGATTGTCTAAACAACAGAATCTGTTTTTTACTCATTCTATTTTTCATTTGCCTTTAGCTGTTTCTTTTACTTTTAAAGCTTTATTTTTAATAAAGATTTTCGATAAATACAATTAAGTTTATTCTAGCTTTCATGTTTTACACGACATTTCAGCTTTGAATAGCCTTCCACGTTTGCACTTTTCAATACATCTGGGAGATAGAATGCTGGTGGTGCTGCTTTTGAGCCTTTCTTGTTTAGCTTTTGAAGCTGTAGTAACTATATTCTTGCTATTAAAAGAAACTACTTTCGGAGGCCTACTATATTTCTTGGATACTTTGGCAGTAACAATAATAATATTTGTTCAATTTAATGTATTTGTGTTTGATTCATTTGATGTTTTAATAGCTATGTTCCTACAATTACCAACTTCATAATTAAAATCATCTTCATCTTTGAACATAATGACTGATGGCCTCTTTTCTATATGTTTATCAAGAAATGTCAAATCATCCTCCTTTTTTTCTAAAAAAGTCTCAAACTTGGCATTATTATCACTGTTTTCATCAGAACTGTCAACAATCTGATTGCTGTTGTCATTGTAGTCATTAAAGATACATGCTGCTTTTTCATTTGCTTTTTGATGATTCTTTGTACATTAAGCATTGTGGTGAAGTCTGCTACCTTTGCGCCCAGCATGTTTTTTTAACTTTCTTTGTTGAACTTAAATTATCTGAATAGCATTTAGCTTGAACAACTTGCTGTAGTTACACAAGTATGTAGGAGCACTAACCTTCTGACATGTTAAAATTACGTAGACATAAAGCTTTCTTGCATAGTAAACAGAACAGCTACATCTTGCAGTTGTCTATTTAATGTTGTTTGTTTGCATTGTCTACCATGCAGGCTTGTTCTTATTTGTCACTGTATTGTATACACAAACAGCATTTAATTCATCTTCTCTCTCCAATATTTGTACGTTATCAGGTTTTATCATAATTTGCCTTGTAACAACCTTATATGCTTTTGCTTCTACTGAAATAATTGAGCACATTATATCAAGCTTTGATGTATATGCAAATAGAGTAAAAGATGTTGCATTAATGCAATGCAAGAAATTTTTAACGTGTAATTGAATGAACTCAAACACACATGCGATTAGCTGTTTTCAAACTGATTTTGAAGCGCTATCCACCAAACAGTACTTTTTTTATCTTGTAATCTAAGTTCAATATACATGGCTTGGGGTGGGGTTGGGTTGGGGTTGGGTTGGGGTTGGGGGGTTTGGGTTTGGGTTTGGGTTTGGGGAAGCCATAACCCTGGGTGGGGTTTGGGTTGGGGTTACTATAGAGCCAAACCGAGTTTAAAAACTATTTTAATGCCTGAGGGCTCGTAGCGTTAGTGAAGAGACATCTGGCCCCTTTTTGATGCTTGAGGGCTCGTAGCGCTAGCGAAGAGACATCTGGCCCCTTTTTGATGCCTGAGGGCTCGTAGCGCTAGCGTAGAGACATCTGGCCTATTTTGATGCCTAAAGGCTTATAGCAGCAGCATAGAGATATTTGGTTTTTT
>JAESGV010000721.1_pt1 | contig 14330 bp, 12 predicted proteins | sample 9269781 | NCBI WGS metagenome assembly JAESGV01 (sample SAMN15741586, study PRJNA653496) | algae metagenome | isolation source: Tildeniella torsiva UHER 1998/13D and co-occurring heterotrophs from... | place: Slovakia: Slovak Paradise National Park, Hrabusice, Kosice Region | collected 2000-01-01 | reverse complement strand
GACAATGTTAAAAAGTGGAGCGATGACATCAATGAAAAAATCTTTTTACCCAATGGTAACCCTATACCGAAGATTTTGTTGGCTACCAAATGCGATTTGCCGGAAATAACAATAGATAGACAGAAAATGGATCGTTTTGCAAAAGAGAACGATTTCTTGTGTTGGTTTGAGACAAGCGCTAAAACAAATCAAAATATTGAGACGACTTTTAACACACTCGTTTCACATATTGTCGAACTAAGCAAGTCGATCGAGTTGGTGTCACCAACAGGTGCATTGGCAGAAAACAAACAAAATCTGAACGTTGTGGACCAAGCAGAGAATTCGAGCCAAGAGAATCAAGTTATTGAAAAAAATGGATGCTGTTATTAAACGTTTAGTTAAAGCATGTTCCAACGTTGTTGAACACTTACGTTCTCTTTCAATTTGCATGGACACGATTCTTGAGTTGGAAAGTCATGGCTACAGCTCCTGCGTTACAACATTTCTATTTTAGAAAAAACAAAAAACGATGAAGGGAGTTATTGTGCTCGTTGTAGCGTTATGTTTCGCATTTGCATGTGCGGATTTACCAGTACATTGCGTTTTCGACCAAATAGTAGGAGATTGGAAGTTTTCCCTCTCGCAAACTGGGTATGTGAAAATAATCTTTCACTAACAACCAAAGATTTGACAAAACCGTAGTTAAAAAGTGCCCACTAAATGTAACATTCCCTGTAGATAGTGAAATTACAATGACCCTTTCTGCTCCAAACGTAGCGTCTTTGAATGGCGAGAAGGGAACATTTACTCTCATTTACGACGAAGGTTTCGAAATTGTTGTCGCAGGACGCAAATTCTTCGCCTTTTTCAATTACACTCAAGAGGGCAAGAACGTAACCAGTCACTGCGATAGAACTTTTACTGGTTGGATGCACGACGTTGGTGTCAACGCAAAGAACTGGGGATGCTTCCGTGGTGAAAAAGTTGCCACTCCAGCTAACATTGCCATGACTCACAGTCGTATATTACGTGACGATGCTCAATCGCAAGTCTTCCGCAACGAGGATAGTTATATTGCACAACTCAATCAAGCTCAAAGTACTTGGATTGCAGGAAGAAATGACGAGTTCGAAGGTCTAAGCATGGATCGAGTACGCGCTCGTGGAGGCCAAATCAAAGTCGATAAGGAGAAGCGTGAAGCGCACAAGAATCACATTCAATACATGCAAAAGTTTGCAAGAGACCAAGTTGTGAATGATGACTTACCAGACAATTTTGATTGGAGAAACGTTAGTGGCGTCAACTATGTTTCACCAGTAAGAAACCAACAATCATGCGGAAGTTGTTACATTTTTGCGTCAAGTAAGTCGTATACAACTATTTTAACCCAATAGTGGCCATGATGGAAGCTCGCGTTCGTGTAAAGACTCAAAACGCTGATCAAAGAATTTTATCAACACAAGAAGTTCTCGCATGCAGTGATTATTCACAAAAGTGCGATGGTGGTTTCCCATTCTTGGTAGCCAAGGTACATGAAATATATTTTACTAACAATTTCTAGTATGGTGAAGATTTTGGTTTGGTTAAGGAAGAATGCAACCCATATGTTGGCAAAAACACTGAATGTCCAAACAGTTGCCCAGATCAACCCAAATTGTACGCTACTGACTATGGATACATTGGAGGTTACTACGGTGCCGTCAGTGAAGCAGGAATGCGTGCTGATATCTTCAAGAATGGACCAGTTGTTGTTGGTTTTGGTAAGTCGTATGATACATTTTACTAACACATCACAGAAGTCTATAGAGACTTGTATCACTACAAGAGTGGTGTCTACCATCATGTAAAGAAGGTTCAAGCTCCAGGTGCTTTCGAAGAAGTTAACCACGCTGTAACCATCACTGGTTGGGGTGTAACTGAAGATGGCGTCAAGTACTGGATTGTTAAGAACAGCTGGGGAACGTAAGTTGCGCGTTCTTACTTTAACTTTTTAGTGGATTTGGAATGGATGGATATTTCTGGATCGCAAGAGGAAACGATGAGTGCTCTATTGAATCGCTTGCAGTACAAGCAGTACCAGTCTTATAAATATAGTTACTTATGTTGTGCGTCATGGTCATTTTATTACTGTGGTAGTAATGTTCTTGAAGTGTCTGGTCTGAGTAATCGAAACACAAACGGAGCACACAACAGCCAAGCAAACCATGCAAATGAAACTGGATAGAGGATGTTGAATATTATTTTGGCCACTAAGAATGAGACAACAAAAGTCCGAACAGTAGTAGATTCATGCTCTCTGAGCAGTAGCACATCTATTACATAGACTGGAGCTAACGCCACAGTTAAATAGGGGAGTGTTCCATCAAAGTAAAGAGCAGCAAACACAATGGCTATTAATGCTGCAAAGTGCAAATTCATCTCACGAATCGGCTCTCTAGCAAAACATGATGTTGCAATTAGACCACATATGACAAGTATCGTTGGTGAAAACGAGTAGAACCACGAAAATGCATTAAATTGTATCAACAGAATCTGTATGGCTACTGCTGACTGAACTACCCTGAGCGCTGCAAGTTTAAGTGAGTTCTGGGTGCCGAAAGAACTAATAATAATCGTAGTAAAGTACATTGCCCACACCACATGAAACGAGTAGTTCGTAATACCAAAGCCTAGTAATGTTACAAATAGGCATGCTTGCAACAGAGTTACTATCTCTAAAATGTGTGCAATTTTGTTCTTTCGAGCGACTCGCTCTTGTTTCATTGTCTCCATACCTTGAAACGAGTTTCTGTATATCGCGTCTTTCTTTGCCAAATAGAAATCTTTCATTTGTTCTTTGGCGTACGAGTATCTTTCGTTAAACTCCCACTCGTCCCACGGTACTCGCTTTTTTTTCCACTCTGGTAGTTGTTTAACCCACATCGAGTACTCACAAATATCGTGCCATTCGCTATTCACTCGAGTCGCAGACAGTAAATCTGGTGTTTTAAGGTATGTGATTATTTCATACAGTAGTTCCTCTGGTATAAAGTTCGCCATTGACCGTTCTTTCGTGACATCATACATTCTTGTTGCGTGGTGTTGTAATGTGTAATTAGAATCTTCATAATGGACCTGCAGACACAGTTTGAGCGTGCAGCTGAAGAAATCAAACGATTACCCACAACACCGTCTAATGATGAACTGTTAAAACTATACGGCCTCTTTAAACAATCAACAATTGGAAATACAAACACTTCTCGTCCAGGAATCTTTTACTTTCGTGAACGAGCAAAGTGGGACGCTTGGAAAAAGTACGAAAACACATCCAAAGAAGATGCGATGCAACAATATATCAAACTCGCAGAATCGTTAGCAAATGTTAATTTTCAAGGACTCGACTTACGGTCACATGATTTTCACAAAACTTTGGATCGCGAACTCAATTACAGAGGTGCCATTTTATCAGGAGTGGATCTATCTTCGCTTGATCTCTCTGATATTAATTTTTCTGGTGCCAAATTAACAAACGCCAACTTGGAGGGTGCAGATTTATCTGGTTGCGTGTTCGAGCAATGTGATTTGGATAACACAAATTTGCAAGACGCAAACTTACGTAAGAGTTCACTCTTGGGAGCATCTATGAAAAACGCAAACATGGCCGGCGCGTTTTTGCGATCTTTGAATTTCTCTGGTGCTGATTTATCAGAAGTGAATATGAGTGGTGCAAACATGTCAAATTCAAACTTGGAAAATGCCAATGTTTCGGAAGGAAACTTGTCATTAGCAACGTTACTTAATGTAAACTTTAAAAATGCGAAACTTGCAGGATGCAATTTGTATTTTGCCAATTTGAGTGGTGCTGATCTTACAGGAGCTGATTTCAGAGGTGCCAATTTGGAGGGAGCCAATTTGAGTAACACGAAACGAGCTGGTGCAGATTTCACAGACGCAAACATGGAAAGAACAGAAGTTTCAGATTTTGTTCCTCCACCGGAAGAAGATAATTTTGACGATTTTAATTTTGATTAAATTATCGTTTGTTTCTTTTTATTTCAGTTTTGTTTAACCAAAGTACTGTATCCAGTAGTAATTGATCAACGATTTGATCAGCTACCGTTACTTTAATTTTTTCAGTTTCGTATTCCATACTCTTCCAGTCACCTTCGTATTCGGGATCATCTATCAGTGCCATAACACCAGGTGACTTATCCGCAGTTAACATTTCTATAAGGGCAAAATCTACAAAATCAGTCGTTTGACTGTATTCTAAAGCTTGTTTTAGTTTTGTACGAACAAACTCTCCTAGTGTTTGTTTCACTGGTTTTACAGTTCTGCGATCTGTTCGACCAAATACATAACCATGTAACCCTGAACTTAGTTCACGTACGCGAACGAGTCGATTAAATTCGGAAATATGTACATTAATAGAATCAAATAACAATCTATCAAATCCTTTCTGATCAATATCATCTTTTTGCATAATCACAGAAAATTGTTGTTCAGTTAATAGTGGTACAGTTTGATCAAGAACATGATCTATATCTTGCAACGCTTTTTTGCAAAACTCGAGAACGTATTTGAAATCCATGCGTAATTCTTTGACAGTTGTTCTTCGTTTTGTACTAATTTCAGGTAACTCTAATTTCAATGTAGATTCAAATTCATCATCCAAATATGGTTTGATTTCATCTTCATCATTTGAACCACTAAAATCTTCTAATAGTTCTGAGTCATCTGTTGGACTAGCATGTTTCTGTCGTATCGATCGTAACAGTAGAATATCTCCCATTTCATTACATGTATCTTGAACAAACGAATCGTAAATGACATCGACGAGTTGATCATACTCTTTTCCTAACGTATCTTGTTTGATCTTTTCAATATCAAATTCTTCAACTGCTTCCTCAATAGAATCATCTTGTGCTTTTCGCGCCAATTCTTCTAATTCAAGTTGTCTATCATGTTCTAATTTTAGCAATCGTTCGTGATCAATTCGTAACTGTTCTTTCTGTTCCAACTCTTTTTGTTCACGTTCTTTCTTTTCGTTTTCGATACGTTCTGCTTGGATTCTCTCTTTTTCGAGTCGAATTTGTTCCTCGATTCGTGCTTGTTCGCGGAGCGCTTCTTGCTTGCGAACTGTTTCGAGTCGTTGTTGCTCTTCGAGTGCTTTACGCTCCTCTTCCATTCGAAGTTCAATTTGGCGTTGCTCCTCTTCTCTACGCGCTTGTTCTTCTTTTTCTCTTTGCTCTTGCTCTAAGCGAGCTTGTCTCTCACGTTCCTGCTGTAATAAAAGTTCACGAGCTTTGCGATCTTCTTCTTCACGTTGTTCTTTCTCCCGTTGAAGTCTCTCTTTTTCACGTTCTATTCGTTCCGCCTCTAATCGTTGCTTCTCTAATCGTTCTTCCTCTTCTAATCGTTTTCGTTCTTGCTCTTCTTCTAGTAGCCTCTCTTGTTCTTTCTTTAAACGATCTTCAGATTCTTTAATCAACGCATCCTCCATTTCATCAAATTCATCATCCAATTTTGACAACGAATCAAATTCTGTTGACGCTCTGATATGTGATTGCTGCAATGAATCTATTGACTTGTTTGATGGTGATTGTGTTTCACTTTCAAAATCATAATCGAACTCTTCTTCAATTTGTTCATCAATTTCTTCTTTAACGTTATCAAATTGTTCAGATTCAAATTCGTCGAATTCATCGTCGAGTTTTTCTGCTTCTTCGCGTTCTTTTTCGAGACGAGCAGCTTCTTCTTTGCGTTCTTGCTCTTCTTTTTCTTTTCGCTCTTTTTCTTCACGTTCTTTCTGTAATTGTATCGCACGCTCTCTGCGTTCTTTTTCTTCACGTTCAAGTCGTTCCTGTTCTTCACGCTCTTTTTGCAACTGTAACGCAAGCTGACGTTCTTCACGTTCCTTTTCTAATCTCTCCTGCTCTTTTCTAACACGCTCATCTTCTATCCGTTGAAGACGATCAAGTTCTTCTGCAACAGCCAATTCATTCAATCGTTCTTGTTCTCTTCTTTCTTGCTCAGCTACAGCTCTCAAATGCGCTGCTTGCTCACGTTTCTTTCTCTCCTCTTCTAAACGTTCATGTTCTCTTCTTTCTTGTTCTTCGCGTTCCCGTTGTAATTGTAAAGCATGTTCACGTTGTTTGCGTTCTTTCTCTTCTCGTTCGAGCTTTTCTTGCTCTTCACGTTGCTGGATAGCAAGTCGCTCTCTTTCTGCTTTTTCACGTCGTTCATTTTCTAATCTTTCTTTTTCTTCTCGAACTCGTTTCTCGTATTCTTGACGTTCTTGTTCTTTTCGTTGTTTCTCTTCCGCTTCGATACGTTCACGCTCCATTTGCTTTCTTTTCTCTTGCTCTGCTCGTTTTACAGCTTCCAAAAGTTGTTGCTTCTGTAAGCGTTCCTTCTCTAAGCGTTCCTGCTCTATTCGTTCTCGCTCCTCTTTTTCTTTTTGCTCTTGTGCTTCACGCTCTCTTTGTTTCAGCTTTAACGCATGAGCTTCTCGCTCTTTGCGTTCACGTTCTGCATTTTCGCGCTCTATTCGAGCAGCCTCTTCTGCAAGTTGAATTCTAGCACGCTCTTCTTCTAATCTCTTGAGTTCTGCTTGCTCTTTTGCTCTTTTCTCTTCTGCTAATCGCTTTTCAGTCAACTCTTTTGCTCTGCGTTCTTGATCAAGTGCTTTTTGTCGCTCTAATCTTGCTGCTTCTTCTGCTAATGCAATTCTGGTTTTCTCAGCCTCTTCACGTTCTCTTTGCTCGTTCTCAATCTGGATTTGATGTTTTTGTCGTTCTAGTCTTGCGGCCTCCTCTGCTAGCGCAATTCTGGTTTTTTCAGCCTCTTCTCGCTGAACGCGTTCTTTCTGCTCGTTCTCAATCCGAGTCTTGTGTTGATGCTTTTGTCGCTCTAGTCTTGCAGCTTCTTCTGCTAGTGCTATTCTAGTTTTTTCAGCTTCTTCGCGTTGAACACGTTCTTTTTGTTCGTTCTCAATCCGGATTTTGTTTTGGTGTTCCAACTCAAGTCTCTGCGCTTCTTTTTCGAGTGCAACTCTAGTAGATTCTTGTTGCTCACGTTCCGCTTTTTGAACAATTGTCCTCTCTTTCCGCTTCTCAATCTCAAATCGATCTTCCCATTTGTTCACATGCTCCTGCACTTTTTCTCCTGCTACTTTTCTAACAGGAGAAGTTCTATGTTCTACAATTTCTCTATTTGGTGATTTACTCAACCCAGATCGATTCATCTCTTCAAGTATACGCAACTTGTCTTCACTTCTCGAATGCTCTAGTGAATCGATCGAAACATTTGTTTCAAATTCGGTACCTAACGAATCACGTTGTACAATCTCGTTTGATAGAATAGCAGAAAATGAGTCATCCACTGAATCACTTGGCTTTCTTTGTACAACTTGTTTCCGTACTTGTTCTGAAATGGTATGTGTATCAAGAACAAATGGACTTGATGGTTCTTCTTCATCGTCTTCGAGATCATACGTTCGTTTAATGTTATCAATATCAGCTCGCGCTCTCGCAATTTGTGCTTTGATTTCTTCCTCTTCCAGTTTTTGCTTGACTCGAAGTTCTATTTTTTGTTTCTTCCGCATTAAACGTTGTAATTCTTTTCTCAAACTTTCTATACGCTTTGCACGCTCTTCTATCGTTGTGTTTGTACTCGCGTTACTGATATCAGAATCATTATCGTCATCTGCTGCTTGTCGCAATTCTTGTAATGATGTTTCTAACGCTCTTTGTTGTTCATTGAGTTTAATACTTATTGGAGAGTACTGTGTACTAATATCTTGTTTTGACATTGGTGAAGTGGCCACTTCTCTTCGAATCTGTTGAGCACGTCTATCTAACGCTGCTTCCACTGGATTCTCGACTCGTTCTCTAGGTGATAGTTTTGGATGAGCGACAGCTGCTCTAGGCGACGTCACTGGTGATTGAGGAGATAAAGGCACTGTTCGACCTGGAGAACTTGGTTGATAGTTTACATACTCTTTATCCACTGGTATCGTTGAATCCAAAGCATGTTCATGAAACGCCAACTTTGGCACGTGAACGTGATCATCTTTCTCTTCTCTGTGTGGTTTCAAATTTCCAGTTCCTATTTTTACAAAATCTTTACGAGTAGAAGCAACACCAATGACTTCTGTATCTGCTTTTTCCCACTCTTCCAGAGTGATATCGTGCTCGATAACGTGTTCGAATGAAGGTATAGCCGTTTGTTGCTTACGTTTGAGAATCTCTCGTAAATCGTGTTTGGCTTGTGCGATTTCATGTGGAGATAAAATGTGACTATTTGGTTCTTCTTGTACTTGCTTTTGTGGGGAACGATGTTCCGATTTTTGTGACTTTTGGGATCGTGTACTACTTGCTAATGATTCTCGTCCGTCGTGACTATCTCTTTCGAATGAACTTGCTAACGCGCTAAACTCTAGATTCTTTTCATAGATATTCTTACATCTAACCTGAAGCTTTGACAATGCTGATTGTATTGTTGATATTTTCTCTTCTTGTTGCCGTTGAGCTTGTTTGTTTTCCATATCTAACGTCGGTATTAAATCGGCTATATCATCGTCTGGAACAATGATGTGGCTTTGTATAATTCGTCGTTTTGGACTTGATCGTTGTTGTGTCGATTTTGGTCGTTTTTTCTTCTTTGATTCAACACGTGGGACAACTACAATTTGTTCTTCGCGCTTTCTTACTGGTGTTTTTTTACGAATATTGTTTTGATCAATTTGTTTGAGCTTTCTGCTCTCCAGTTTCTCGTTTTTCTCCTTCGATTTTGGTTTTTTCTTTTTCACAGGCGCAACATGTCCGTATTTTTGTTTGTATTGCTTTTTAATTCTTTCATCCAGTTCCTAATAGTTAGATTTAAGATAAGATGTACTCTCAAAAGCTCATGTTTTCGCAGTTCTTTCTCTTCTTTTTGATGCCGTTCTTGAATACGCTTTTTATGCTCTTCCACCTTTTTCTTGGTCATGTACTCCTAAATATTAGCGACGCGGGTCTAAACTAATTTACTTTTACGAGATCTTCATCATAATGCTTTTTCTTCTCGACGCTAGTGTGTGGTCGTGCATTCTCATCTGTACGCTGTCAAAATTGAAGTTACAAAAGTACCTCTATCTGGTTGTTTCGGTCTTGCGCTTAATAATCGTTTCGGTGGTGTTTTTGTAGGTTTCTTACTACTCGCTGAAGTGGCTCGCTTCTTTCCATTTGCTAATAATTTAACATCGACAACAGGTGCCTTTGTCACTGGCACCTTTTTCTCTTCGTTTAATGGTACATAATCTGTGAAGCCAAGCTCGTCGGCAAACATATCCATGTTAATGTCATTTAACAAATCTTTCGACAGTGAGGAATCGTATTCGAAAACGTCTTTCTCGGTGGTGTTACTTTGTTCAATATGAGCTTGCAAGTGATCATCAGTCATTGTCACTGCAACAGTTTGAAGAGAAATGAACACAACTTGAAAATGGCGCCCAAACTTGTTCCAAATTTATTAGCATCTAGAATTTGCTGCTTTAGCTAGCAACAAGGCTTTTGGTATCCCCTCCTGTCTCCACCTAGTGGCATCGTTCCGCTCGATACAAAAACTGAGCAAAGTTAACATGTCTTGAACTTCAAGCTTGCAACTTGTATTTGTTTCTTTGATCAGAGGTGCCACGGAGTCGTACAAGTCAAATGGTATCCACTGATTCACTAGTGCCCAGAATAATTCTTCGCATGACGCATCAGCACTGTTAGCCACAACAGATTGACTTTCGATTTCAATCTGAATGTCACTGGAATAATCCTCGCTTGCTTTTCTTTTTCTTCTGATAGTAGGGTTATAAGTGAAGTTCAAATCAGAATTCTCGACCACCAAACTATGTCCCTTATACTTTTTTGCATGCTTAGAACAATTAGAATAGGCAATTAGTCCACAGTGTGAACACTTAGCAACGCATAGCATTTTGTGACAACGACAGTAATGGAAATAGTTATACGGTTTACGCACACCGTAAAATGTATCGGTACCTCTGGAGAGTGGCTCTCCAGACTCTCTGCAATGCATCTGAATCCTAGGTCGCATTGAAGAGAAGAAACCCTGACTGTTATGATCAGCGTTGATTTTTAACTAGTTGATTGCCATCAAGCTATCTTTAACGGGAGAACTTGCCAAAAGCGTATTTAAACACAGGTTTATTACACAAATGCAAGTCTCTCATAGGCTACTAGAACTCGGAAACGCATTTCTTAGCGCACGAAAAGATTCCACCCATTTCAACTCTCCTGCAGAAGGAAAAGCAAATACCGACATCGATGACTCTATCAATAATACTTGCTGTAGCTCTCGCGTACATGCTACTAGCCGAGAGTACTTTGGTGCCTCTATTCCAGCAAGCTTTCATGCACAATGAATAAATGTCGAGCGAATTGGCACGAGGTAAGCACTTGTTTTCACAATTCTCGAATCTTTGGTCTTCAGCTGTTTGAGCTGCAATCATGTATGTGCACAAGCACAAAGCTACTATGAATAATGTGGTTTTCATGATTTTAATGCCGTTTTGGTCAACGAGCGAGCTATTTTTAAATCATTGTCTCATTTTCTTAATAGTAAAGCGCTAACGCGAAATAAGAATTTATTCGTACAATTCATACGCGTAGGTACGTAAGAAGCAAGTGCTAAGATCAATTGTAACTACTGGTAACTAGAGTATCCTTGCTCTGTCCATGTTTTTCCATCTGGAAACTTGGTTCTAAAGTCATCTAGTGTATTGTACAACTGTGCATTATTCTGAGCACGTTGTTTCGGGTACGTATCTTTAATAGACTCGATAATTTCAATCCATTTAGAATGCATTTCTTTAAAATGTTTCTTGCAGTACTCCTTGAAAATAAATAATGAATTAACTTGCATGTGAAAGTCACCGATACCAATGTACACATACCTGCAACTATTTTCCGAGACTTTGTAGAATTGAATAAAAATCCACAAATCTAAAACAACAACTCCTGATTTCAACGATTGTTCCATTGAATCGTGTTTGAATGGTTGCAATGTTTTTCCAATCCAAAAGTAACATTGTCTAACGTAGTCATACAGTAGAGAACCTGCAACTGGTGTGATTCTTCTTTTCAACGGGAATGGCATATTGATTTCATAAATGCAAGTGTGTTGGCTGTACATGTGATCATTGTCTGGTGTGTAGTCAATTTGTTCGAATCGTACTTGTGTATGTTCCCATTCTTTTCTTCTATCAAAATGCATCAACGCGTCAAGTGCGTGTTCAGCCGAGTACGGTAACGTTCCTGTTGCTTTTCCGCTAAAAATTGTTTCATTGTCCTTGTTTTTGATGGGTCTAATGTACGAATAGAATCCTCTTTCTTTTTCATTTCGCTTTGTTCTTCGTACAGGAATCCACTCACTGTTATCTTCAGCGAAGGCGAACATCTTTTTGATATCTCCGTCGGTTATGCTGTGATTGTAGAAGTCTTCAACTTCTAGTTTGAGTGGGTCTCGCTTTCCCTCTTTTTGTTTGCCGATAGAGAGGAGGAATGTGTCGTCTTTACACTTCTTGATGTAATCCTCCAAGCATTGTGAACGAGTGAATCTACAGAATGCGTCTTCTTTCAGCTCGCGAGTGATCACAGAAGCAACTCTGTCGAATAATGTGAGAGGTACAAGCAGCTCTGTCTTTTCTCGTTGTTGTGTTTCCTCAACAAGCTTAATTGCTGGCTCCTTGGTAACTGCATCAATGTTAACTTCTTTCGGAGCACCCTCGACAATATACGTGTCCAAAATGTTCAGCACTAGTTTTACTTTTTCGGCATCAGACATTGTCGTATTTAATTTTAACTCGCGCACTTGCAAGACAAAATTAAAGCCGTCATCATTCAGCGACTGTGCAAGATACGACGCGAACAGTTTCGTAGCCTCTGCGACTGTGAACAGAGCATCAAACAGAACATCATAGTCAGAGAGCTTCTTTACCATGCTGCGTTAACAAAATTGTTGTGACAACACATCACATTGCAACCAAAATAGTATGTATTAGCTAGTTGGCGAATAAAAACAATCAAATTTACAACATTGTGAAACTTTTCTTGCGACCAATGTAACCAAAGTCTGTCCATGTCTTTCCCTCTGGGAACTTACTTCTGAAATCATCTAGTGTTGCATACAGCTTTGCATCATGTTCTGGTCTTTGCTTCTCCCATGTATCTTTGATGGATTCACAAATCCCTACCCAGCTATCATGCATTGACTTAAAGTGCGTTTTGAGCATTTTTCTGAACATAAACAGAGAATTGATTTGCATGTGCATGTCAGCAATGCCAATGTAGACATATCGACAACTAGTCTCAGATACCTTGTAGAATTGAATAAACACCCACAAGTCCATCGCTACAGAACCTGACTTGAGTGACTCTTGCATCGATTCATGTTTGAATGGTTGCAATGTTTTTCCAATCCAAAAGTAACACTGTCTAACGTTATCGTACAACAACGATCCTGCAACTTGAGTAATTCTCTTCTTTAAAGGGAACGGAGGAACAATCTCATAGACGCTAGTATGTTGACTGTACATGCGCTCATTGTCACTTGGAACAAAATCGATCACATCCCATCTACTTTGAATGTGATCCCACTCTTTGCGTCTATCAAAGTGCATCAGAGCGTGTAGTCCGTGTTCAGCACTGTAAGGCAAGCTACCAGTTGCCTTTCCACTGTAGATTGTTTGTCCATCTGCATTCTTGATTGCTCTTACATACGAGTAGTTGCTTCTTTCTCTCTCGTTGCGCTTAGTTCTTCGTACGGGTAACCACTCACCACAATCTTCAGCAAAGGCGAACATTTTGTTAATATGGGCATCTGTAATGTTGAGATTGTAAAAGTCTTCTGCTTCTACCCGGACAGGATCTCTGGCCTCCTCTTTCTTTTTCGCAATGGAAAATAAGAATGAATCGTCCTTGCATCTTTTCAAGTAGTCCTCCAAACATTCTGATCGAATGAAACGACAAAATGCATCTTCTTTTAGCTCACGTGTAATCACTGCAGCTATGTCGTCGAACACTGTCACTGGTACAACTAGGTCCGTCTTTTGCATTTGCAAGGTTTCATCTACGACTTTTATGACTGGCTTCTTCGTTGCAGCATCAATATTGACTTCTTTTTGGGAGCCTTCAACGATATAGGTCTCCACTATTTCTAATATTTTTGCCAATTTCTCTTCATTTGATAGTGTTGTGTTTGCTTTCAACTCGCGCACTTCAAGGACAAAATTAAAACCATCGTCGTTCAATGAACGAGCAAGATATGAACGAAACAGTGTGGTGGCTTCAGGGACTGTGAAAAGCGCCTCAAACCTAATATCATAGTCAGCAAGCTTTTTGCCCATTTTTTCTTGACGTTGAAAGGTGGAGCTTTGCTGGGTAAAAATTATAAACCGTTTCATATTAACACCATAGCGGCTTTAATGTGGCAGAAAGCAATAGAAAATGCCATAAACTACTAGAAATCTTTTTGTATTATACCCTCGATGTTAAACAGGTCTGGAGATTCGTTTTGTAAGACGATTTACAACAAATGCCAACTTTTTCTGACATCCCAACAGAGCTACTGCCTCACATTGCGTCATACATACCAGAATTACGCACTCTTACTATTTTCATCGACGAACTAGCGTTTCAGTCTGAGAAGCACTATACTTCTTTCGTTAATGACGAAACCGCAAAAGCACTAAATAGTGCATTCGAATTTATAGCTGGTGTGAATCACGGGGAAAGCTCTGTTCCTGTAGAAAATTTTAAACAAGTTATGGGGCACTTCATTTCACAATTAAAAGTTAAACGAGGGAAGAATAGTTTTAAAAAGAGAGCAACGTGGACAAAAGGTAGCAAAGAATGCATTCGATGCCTAAAAAAAGTACATGGACGCCCAATACCTGAAATATGGCAACAATATTATGAATGCCGTGACTATTGCAAGTTCTGCTACAGAGAAATGGCAAGTAGATTCTTTGGAGAAGAGCAATTCTATCAAACTACAGACATGAGAGGAATCCTGACAATTCCAAAAGGATTCACTTTCAATCTTGACCACCAAATGACAACTGCAAGTGGTGGTAAAGTATATTTTAAAAAGCACATTGAAGATTTGATTAGAGAATACAAGATAGACAATCCACTGAGCAAGAAACGCAAAGCAAGTGATGACGGAGAACAGGAAAAGAAAAAACCGAAGAAGACAAATAAAGTTTGATGTTCAAAAATATGTGTATTTATGATATTACAATTTAGTTTTTGCGACCGAGATCGACCTTGGCCAATGAGGCAACGAAGGCGAAGATCATCTTTGGTTTGACTTCAACG
>JAESGV010000720.1_pt1 | contig 14344 bp, 6 predicted proteins | sample 9269781 | NCBI WGS metagenome assembly JAESGV01 (sample SAMN15741586, study PRJNA653496) | algae metagenome | isolation source: Tildeniella torsiva UHER 1998/13D and co-occurring heterotrophs from... | place: Slovakia: Slovak Paradise National Park, Hrabusice, Kosice Region | collected 2000-01-01 | reverse complement strand
TTTTGTCTTGCGTTAACAAACACGATGACAATATCAGAAGTTCGAAAACTTAGTTTGAACCACGACCACAGCAAGAAAAGAATATTACGTAGCAGAGTCTTTGCAATCTCTGCTAGAGACGATATTGATTGGAATGGAAAAAAAATAGAAAACGAAGAGGATCGCAAAGTGAAGAAAAAGGTACATGTAGAACATTTAAAATCGCTGGTGCTACATGATTGGTATCACCCTTCCACGACCATACTTGTGAATAGTTTACTACCACCATCCAACGCACCTATTCGCGTTATTAGAGAAGGTACTCAAGAAGTGGTTTGTAAAATCGTGGAAGAGTTAAAAGATGACTCACTACTAGTTGCATGGGTTAACTTTGCAAATGCTCATAATGTTTGTGGTATGTAACTTTTTACGCTTCAATTAATACTGTTAGGCACATATAGTGTTGATTTTGGTGGATCTCAAGAGGAAGAAGTTGCAACAAACTGTGATGGCGCTGCACTACTTGGATCACAAGGAGATTTGACGTTTAGTGGCTTTAAATCGTACATGAGAGGAGTTTGGGTATCTTACAATCCTGGTAGACATATCCCACCTGGCGGAAATTACTTCATGAAAACAAGATTTATAACTGGTCCAAAGCAAGCTGAGTGTGGCATGATTGCTGCTGCGTTTGCAGATTTTAGACCGTACGTACCATTTTTTGTTCCATATTCTGAAAGAGGTGATTATTATTCGTTCATGGGATTTGGTGGAGTTTCTGATCAACATGCGTTAGACGAGAGATTGACGTTAGATATAGAAGGTGTTCTCAAAACAAGCGTGGCTCATGGAGTTCATACTTTGGTTACTGGTGCATCTGGTTGTGGAGCTTTCCTACATGATCCATACACTGAAGCAAGACTGTGGAGGACTGCACTTCAAAAACCAGAGTACCAACACTTGCATGTTGTATTTGCAATCTTCGATGCAGAAGATTCACCAAATTGGAAAGCGTTTTCTTCCGCTTTCTCTGAAACCTGAACGTTGTCTGCAGATCTATGGCAAAGCGATGTTTTGACCTATTAAAAAAGCGCGAAAGTTTGTAACTTATTTTTAACTTGCAAACATGAGAATAGCGTGGGAGTTTGTTTTGTCCATAAGTATTTTTTAAATGTTTGAACACCTGGTCACGCCACTGGTGCTACGCGCACTGGGAGACTATATTGAAGACCTTGACGTTTCTAAATTATCATTCACAAATGGTGTAGTAGAATTACACGATATGACGTTCAGAAAAGACGCATTAGACATGCTTGACGTAAGCGCAACGTTACACAGTTACTCAAATAATTTAATGTAGATTCCTATGTCTATTATTGACGGACACGTTGGATACTTGAGAATAGAAATACCTTGGCTACATCTCGCTACACAACCAGTGAAGATCGAATTAGAAGATGTGTTTCTTGTCATACAACCAAACAAATGCGTACCTTTCGATGCAGAAAAAGAAAAACAACGCGCTTTGGAGATTAAACGCAAGAAAATAAGACGACACAAGACAAAGAGTAAACTTAAAAAACCAAAAAAAGAAGACGTACTCTTGGAAGATGATCCATCTTTCATTACGCGCCTAGGCGAAAAGATGTTGAACAATTTACAGTTTATTATTAAGAGACTTCACATACGCTACGAAGACGATTCGAACCACAACGCACCAATCATTGCTGGTTTAACACTGGCTAAACTCGAAGTTCAATCGTGTAACGAGGACTGGGAAGTCACTTTCGCTCCAGACTATGGAGACATTATCAACAAAATTGTTTCTATTGAAGGTTTGGCCCTGTATATCAATCCAAAAGATACGTTTTTGTTTAGTGCAGTCAAAACACATGAAGATTTCTGCAACCAAATGCGCCGACTAATAGATAGAGACAAGAGTGAGAACGACTACGTCACACCATGCGCAAGTGCCACTATTCGTCTCAGAATGCAAAGATCAGGTCACCTCAACTTGGATGAACCCAAGATATTAGTGCAACTCTTCGCAGAAAAATTATCGATAACACTGAAGAAGTCACAATATCATCTAGTACTTCTAACCCTAGAGTATCTATCAAACCATGAGAATTTCGATAAGGTATAGAAATTATTAATTCGGAAATAACATTCTAGTATCGTCAATATATGCCGAAAGTAGCGATGGAGAGTGAAGAAAATCGAAAAGAATGGTGGAAGTACATTTTGAATTCCATAGAGAGACGAATCGACGAACGAAGGTTTACATGGGACCAAGTAGAAGAACTAAAAGCAAAACGAGAAGAATATATCACCCTTTTCAAAAGATCGAAAACTCTAGGATGGGCGTCAAAGCTCGACGCAATAGATCAGGAAAGAATTGCAAAATTAGAGGAGGAATTAGAACTAGATCAATTGAGAGCTTACCAAGACTTTGCAAACCACCAACTAGAAGATGAAAAATTGGAGAATCCAGATCAAAGTTGGAGTAGTTGGTTCAAAGGCTGGTTCAGCGGAAACGATATTTCGGAACAAGAAAAACAAGACTTGTACAACACGGTCGAATACAAAGAAGAACCGAAATCACAGATTCCACCAGAGTACATTGCATTCAAAGTGAATTTCCATTTTGCCGGTGGTCAAATACAAATTATAGACGATCGCGAGAATGTGGATACAAACAAGCTGGTAACTGTTAAAGTGTATGATGTCATGGGAGAAGTCGGACGACGTGCAAGTCATTCAATTATAGCTAATGTTGCACTAGCAGACGCATGTATAATTAACGAAATGAGTGGACAACCTATTCTCATTCGACGATTCACTCCTGATCTGAAAAAGTATTTGGAAACTGAGGACAGAATTAAACTCATCAACGAATCACCTGTGTTTTCCATCGGTGGAGATTCAAAACCAAGCGAAAAACTAGTGGCTTTACGTGTCAAAATGAAATTAGAACAATTCGATGTTAGCATTGATTTCGATTTGATAAGAAAAATCATATCGTTTATCGAAGTGCCCTCGAACATCAACTTGAGAGTTTTTAGGATCAAACTCAAAAGAGCCACACAAGCATTCGCGAAGCGTATTGCCAAGCGAGTCAAACGTGCACTCCAAGAAAAAGGTGTGTTGGATGTGACAATGAACTTTGCTGCACCAAGATTGATCGTTCCAGAAAGCAGTGAGAACTGTGAAGGTGGTTTGACACTATCATTTGATAAGATACAATTCGGTACTGAACTAGATGATGTAGAAGCAAGACAGAAACGTTTGGATGAAGGCGTAAACATACAAGATGAAGACTACTACGATCATTTTCGCCTTGTGTTCACAAACGCGCACCTAACCCAATCAATTGGAGGTGGTGAAGAGCAAACTTTAATTGAAAAGACTTCGGTAGCAGTCAAAATCTCACAAAGTTTGATTTATAATGATCCTCAAATAGGATTGTCGAAAATGGATGCTACATTGGACAGCCTGAAATTCAATATTTCTGTCGAAAAGATTGCTCACATTGTGCCAATCTATAATTCTATCATACAGTTGATAGATAATCCAACGGCGCTTGAATACAAGGAAACATTGTTCTCAGGAACAGTCAAGATTGTACACGCACCTTTGCTACCAGAGCTTTATGAAGCAGAAAAAGTCACTTTCAATCGAGACGACCAAACAGGAAGAGAATACCATGCTGAACTTGTAGACGGTGGCATTCTTAATCTGTACGAAATGGACAAGAAATCAAGCAGACCTGTTGCTGTGATCAACATCGTTGGATCTCGTACAGAAATATTCGATACGGAACACAACTATGGTATGAGAAACTACGTACGACGACGTGTGAAGAAACTTATCGGAATTGATATCGAAGACTCTACAAGTTGGGATGATAAAGAACTCCGCCGCGAAGAAAGAAACGGGCTACGAGGGTACGAGATCTGCGAGAATCAATTCGCGATTGTTCTACCACAAGCTCACAAATCTATGATAGCCTTCATTTTTGAGGCTGAAAACAAGCAAGAATGGGTGAAGGCGCTACACAGCTCCATCGTTGCTCAAATCTGCTATGGCGTTAACTCTGTAACTGACATCGTGGATCTACGAGCAGGAATACGCAAAAACGCGGACTTGAATTTTAATTTTAATAAGGAACTTGCAGAGTTGGAAAGAAGACGTGTCCTGTCGCATGTCCTTGTCAAAGTCAAGCAAGTTACAATAACATTGGACTACAAACCCGAAGTAGCAGCCAAAGAAAAAGAAGCACCGTTACTGCAGCTATCAATGAACACATTCGTGATAGATGTAATATCAAGAAGATACGATGTAACAGTGGATGCTAAAGTGCATGGTCTGACGGCAGTGGACATGACTAACGTACGAGATACACAAACTAAAGATGCCGTACATCTCATGCGATCAATTATTTCGTCAGTTGATCCCAAGTCAGAAAACTATCATCGTTTGTTAAGTGAAGGCAGTGTTGATGATGAAGACTTTCTCGCTTTCAGTTTCGTAAACATAAGAGACTTCAGGAGTGAGTTAGCAGAGGAGCAAGAAGCAAAACAGGACATGAAAATACGAGCACATAGATTACACTTTACTGTAGAACAAGCAGTGTTAGCTCACATGGTCGATCAAGGTACCGAACTGCAGGAGAGTATCACCAAAGATATCGTAGGTAGACCTGCAATCTTCAGTGCTCAACCTATTCTAATCAGAACGGGCACGGAACTAGAGCGACCTGTGTACCATATAGGAGCCCATCTAGACAAGATTTCTTTCTATCTTAGTGATACAGGATTCACCTTTTTACAATTCTCCGTCAAGTCGATGGGGGCTAACTTGTCGCTGGGTAGTGAGACCAGAGGAGTTGACGAGGGAACGCTATCACTGAAAAACTTCAAGGTCAAACAGTATGACATTGGTCAAGAGCAAGCACTATACAAGTGCGTAGCTGGTCCACTAGAAGAAAACGAGCCATTAGTAGATTTAGTTTTCAACGCCAAGAAAATCCCTGCAGGAAAAGTTTACGAGAAGAAGCCAGACGCTTATGAACCAGCACCAGAGAAGCAACTTCGAGGCGATATCTTCAACGTTCTTACTATGAAGGCTATGTTGAGACCACTTCGAATTGTGTACTTGAACAGAATCATATGGAAGATTATCATGTTTTTCTCCTGTGGTCCACTCGTACAAGCAGTTGTTGGTACAAATATGGAACAAACCAGAAAGTTCACTCAACAACAAATCCGGAAACTAAAGTTGCAGCAAAAAGAAAAGAAAGAACAGCGACCTGCTATCAAGTTGATTCTTAATTTGGAAGCAACAGTCAAGAGTCCACAGATCATCATACCTGTGAGTAAGTACTCGGAAGAAGCAGTTGTAATCGATTTGGGAACAGTAGACATACGGAATGATGTTACCGATGTAGGAAACCAAGGACTAGAGCTACGAGAAGATTATTTGGTTTGTGCTACGCAACTCAATATTTCGACGAGTAGCAAAGATTTGAAAAATATCAAAATTCTGGAAGACTTTAGTATTGAATTTAAAGGTACAAGAGTTGTAAGAGGACGCAAATCACTGTACGACGAAAAAGCGCCTCCTAGAAACGCAGAGAATGCCTTCAAGATTGAAATACCCGACGAAGTCTGCGTGAACGTTTTGCAAGAACAATTGCAATTATTGTTAGAAATCTGGAATAGCAACATCAACGATGTCACAGATATTCGTGTATGGGCAGATGAAATAGCAAAAGGCAAAGAAGGTAGACAACCAAGAGAACTTATGATTGGTCTCGGCGAAGTTTTGCAAAGATTCTCGAACAGCGAGCTCAAAGACAAAGAAGGACAAATGGCTTTCGAATTCATATTTGAACTATTTTTCTCGAAATTTAGCATCAGACTTTTGAGAAGCAACGAACAAAGCGAAAATTGGCAAAACATGAACCCATTAGCCGGCATTAGCATTCGCGACTTGAAAGCAACGTTTATTCCAAGAGGTGATGTTAATCGTATTGCTCGTTTAGAACTCAGTTTGGCCAGTATACTTGCTGAAGATATGAGAGACGAAAAGAGAATGAAGATGCCAATCATTGACTCGGAATATTCTACTAAAGAACACTTTTTGACAGTAGAGGCAAATATAATGGGAGCTGATAAAAACAAGAATATTGCAGGAGTTGTTGTAGGCAGATTGAAGATGGGAAACCCAATGTTCGTGTTTGACCCTGACATGGTCGCCTGTATTAGAGACTATTTCTACAAAAGAGGAGAGTTCGGTGCTAGATTGGACGACGAGACGCAAAGACAAAAGCAAAATCGTTACAAATTTAAGCCATTCTCAACATCTGACCAGGACATTGTTCTAACAGAGAACGTCAGGTTAGAATCCGATTTGAATATCAAAAGTTTGAAAATTGAAAAGAATGAGACTGGATTGGTTGTCATTAACGGTGCAAAACATGTTATCAAGCTACAAGAGAATGAGTCACAACCAGTAATCTCCATAGCACCTGGAATGAGACTAGTATTTATCAACATTAGAATTCATTCGAATGCTAAAAACTTTGATATGATGATCGAGCGTGGAGATGCATCTTCCGTATGGCTAGCTCCCATAACATATGGTGTTTTGTTTGACCACGTTGGCAGCAAACGAGAAAAAGATGTTGAAGAACCATCTGAAGAGAGGGAACCTTCAAAACGTCCACTGCTAGGCCTTATTGATATTGAAGCCGATCTAGGAAAAACATTGTTAGTTTTCCCTCAAGATGCAACCAAACCTCTAACAAGTCAAATCGATGTAAAAACGGGTGGCATTCTGGATATCAAAACACAAGAAGATGGATTTGAAGGTTTCAAAGCAGCAATCAAGGACTTTTCTGTTACCATGAAACATGCTAAACCACAACTTGCCAGCGTTGATGTCAAGTACGCAAACAAAAAACCCAAAAAAGATGTGCAAGCGCTCATTGAGAAGTTCTCCATTACTGCAACTTTAGAAACGCCAGCACATGACATTGGAACCAAAATACACAGAAACATTGCTGTCAAGATAGATGATCCACTGCTAGCACAAGTCTCATATAGAGATGCAAAACTTATCAATCAAATCTATAATGTGTTGCAAGAGCGATTAGATCAAACCAAACCAATATCAGTGAACATTATGGACGAAGATGAGCCAGAAGAGAAGGAAGTAGACCAAACAGTAACCCTCTACAAGATGAGTTTAGAGTTTGAGCACAGTATGAGATTACTCCTAGTCGATGACTTCTATGGCTACGATATACCTCTTTTAGATTTTATAGTATCGGACATAGAGTCTAGAAACTCGTACTCTATTATTGGAGTCAAACAAGTTGCCATCAACCAATTGAATCTAGAATTGGCTGGTCATTTTGCAGCACATTACTACAACATGACAATAGGTGATTGGGAACCTGTTATTGAACCATACGGATTAGTTTTGACCTACGCTAGAAAACTTGGTCATGTAGCCATCGATCCCGCTTCAATACTACAGGAAACTGATGATGAAAAGAAACAAGTTATACTCGATCAAGAACCAACGCAATCAATCATACTCGGAACAAAAGAAGGTTTCGACGTATTGAATTTCAATTTATCTCAAGAAATGATGAGATCACTTCTTGCAACAGGTCTACGATGGAAAGATGACTTTTTCGATCCAACAACCATTCTACAAGAACTAGATTTGTATACAGTACGAAATCACAGTGGCTCTGCCATTGAGTTCATGTTACAAGAAAGTTCAGAAGAACAAACAATTGAGCTAAGACCTACTACAATACCAAGCGGAAAAGAGTATGGTTTTAATCCTAGTAACTACTTTGCTGTCAACAAACCAGAAATTGGTGGAGGCTCAACTGCAGAAACTGTGCTATTCATTCGACTCCCAGGCTTTGAAGAACAAACGAAAATAGTGTTGAATAGAGCAACAAAGAGCAGAGACTATTCATTGATTGCAACTCACTTTGGACCACTGCACGTTAGTGTGCAATACATCAACGGAAGAGGTATCATCACAATTCGTTCACCTATCGCTGTTCGCAACAACTGCGCTCTACCCTTTGAGGTTGGCTATAAGCGAAAAATAGATGACGCAATAGTATCGGTAGGAACTTTAGCTCCTGGACAAACTATTGGTTTAACAATTCAAGTGATTCAAGATTCGTTAGTGGTTAGACCCAAGGGTGGATATGAATGGAGCAAACTTATCCATAACATCAGTGGAGGTACCAACTTTGCTTCCTTGATCCAAAATACCCAAACAGTTAGGCATGTGGAGTGTTTCAGTGCAAGTATTCCAACACACTCAAATAAGCCAATGTTTGTTGGTCTGTACTCTACTCTTACTGAGCAACGAGGCAGAGACTTGTTTGATGCAGAGAACATACCCATAGAACAAATCTTAGCTTCGTGTACATGCAAGATTGAGATAAGACCACCATTAGCAATAGAGAACTTGTTGGGAATGAGCATCAAATATCAACTGCTAAGCTATACCGCTAATAGTAGTTCAGTAATGGTCGATAAAGAAGGAGAACTCAATCGTGGAGAAACTGCTTTCGTCCATGATGCCAACTTATTGACAACTCGCATACTTTTACGAGTTTGGCACGATACCGCACCACGAGATACTTTCAATCTAAATGATGCATGCCTCATTCATACACCCGTGGACTTTGTTCCTCAACAAACAGTTGCCCAATCCACTATCGTGAATGATACATTTTCCGATCCATTTTCTGTGTTTTTCGACTATACCGAGAGTGGCGTGCGATCTCAATCTCACGTTATTCTCTACAGTCCTTATTGGGTAATCAATCGCACAGAAAAACAACTGATGGTGAAAGAATACAAAAATGACCTCAAGTCTATGTTCAGGAGAGAAAAGCACTTGCTCCACAAACCTGAAACAGCAAGTGACTGGATTATGGGCAAAGAAAGACTTGCAGAGAAGCTAGCCGATGAAATGTTCCTAAGTGACGACGAGACTGACTACAACGAGAAACAAGAACCTATCATGTTTTCGTTTGAAGGTGATAATGAGAAACTCGTTGTTTCAGTAGAAGACGCAATCGAAGCGACACCTGTTACTCTAGCCAAAAATGATTCGCAGTGGACTGTATGCTCCAGCAGCTCAACAATCTACCCTGTTGGTATATACACGCAAAAAGCACCTGGAAAGTATAGAAGAACTCAAATCGTCACAGTATCGTCTAGGTATTGCGTCAAGAACGCCACTGATAGACCCATAGAACTTGTATTGGAGGGCACGCAAGAGCGTATTCAATACATGCCTGGTAACACGTCAAGTTTATACTTCCCAAATAACGGAAGTGTGAATCTGGAAACTGCAAGATTATTTGTTGGTTTAGGAGATGCTATTTTAGATCCAGAGAACTATCTCATTAGCGCACTATCAGTACCAATCAACAGAATCGGACTCTTGGAAATGAAAATGATCCAGGTACCCAACAAAGAAGGTTGGATGTTTGAGTTGGAAGCTCTAGAATCAGTGCCTCTAGTGATGAAGAAGGTTATGCACATCAATATCGAACTTATTGACTCGTGCATTGTTATGACATTCTCCACACCAGAAACATCTTCTTCGCCGTATCGTATCGACAACGATTTAGATGTCCCTGTACTAGTATCACAACCCCACACTCATCGATGGTGGTTAATTCAGAGTCATTGTTCATTGCCTTACACTTGGGACGACCCTACATTATTCGATTCTAAAGCGTCTCAAAGACTGTCAAAATCAGCTGGTGATGTACAGGAGATACTTGTGCGAGTTAACTTTGAGTCAATGCCAAATACATATTCTATAGACGTAAATGAAGCTCGTGGATTAGTGAAATCGTTCCGACTCCACAATTTGAGACTCGCATACATGATGACTGTTTGGCAAGGAACAACACGAGTTCTGAATATTGTACACAAACTACCAACTGAAGAGGAAGAATCGCAATCGGGAGAAATCGTAGTCGCGAAGAATGATGCTGTTGAGGAAAGACACAACACTGAAGCATTCTCACTGAGTGTATTGGTATGCCTTCATAGTCTCGGCATATCAGTCATAGATAATGCTAGATTAACTCCAAATACAACCAATTTGCCTCGAGAACTACTCTACTTCTACACAGAAGACGTGCGTGTCAAATACGACGTCAATGAGAAAAATAAGTTTATCGATATTGTCATGGTACACTTACAAATCGACAACACCGATAGAAATACAATTTTCCCAGTGCTACTATCAAGTAGAGATGATGCAGAGGAACCTTTTATTCGTATTTCAGTTTGTCAATCAACAACTCAGAATCGCTTGAACTCATCAGTCTATACAGCACAGGACGAAAAACATGCCGACGCTGTTGAAGACGAAAAGACAAGCTCAGCAGCATCAACGTTACAAGAACAGTTGGAAGAGCAACCTCACTTGGAAGTTGACAAGAACATGCAAATGTTCCCTTACGTATATGTTCAAGTGCGCGAGAGTAGCATGCAACTGGATTTCAAGATTGTTGAAAACATTTTCGCTCTGGCAGCTGATTTGCGAAAAATTCACAAAGCGAAAGGGAAAGTTGGATTTGATTCAGAATTCCAAAAGACAACTGGTGTCAATGCAACTTTAATTCACATGGATACTGAAAACAAAGTTGATGACTTGCTGTCAACAACCTCGGAGAATCCAGTAGAAGTGACAAACGAAGACTCGGTAGTGACAAACGCAGCGGCTTCCGCCACTGCCACTGCAGCAGTACCAACAAAGATCTATTTCGACATTTTCGACATGAGCGATTTTAGATTGAACTTTACTTTCTATTTTGATAAGAGTGAACTACTCAAGAATAACAAGTTGCAGAAGTTTGTTCGAGCACTTGGAGTTTCACTTGGAAATGTTCGAGATGCACCACTCCATGTCGCAGGATTTAGTTTCAAAAAAGAACTTATGACACAGGAAGACATTAACGCTAAACTTGCTGCTCATTACAAGAAGCAAGCCATAACAGAACTGTTCAAAGTTTTAGGTTCATTGAACGTGATAGGAAATCCACTAGGAGCAATAACAAACATGAAAAAGAGCTTTAGACGCAAGTTCAAGAAACCTAATCGTCGCAATCACAAGCGATGGAGAAGCGTAACCGAAGACGACTCCATGTTCAGAACAACAATCAGTTCTGCATTCAAAATGGCTTCTAATATATCTCATGGTATTGGAAGAGGCATATCGTACTATACTCTCGATAAAGAATACTTTAGGAGAAGAGAAAGAGCAAGAATGTTGGATGACAAACCAGGAACATTTTCAGAAGGCATAGACAGAGCAAGTTCAAACTTGTTAACAAGTTTTGTCGAAGGTGCTAAAGGTGTTATTCAAGTACCACGAAAAGTAATCGCAAAAGGTGGAAACGCACTTCAAGTAATCGGTGGTGTTGGAAAAGGCTTAATTGGTCTCCCAATGAAACCACTAGCAGGTATCGCTGACTCTACCTCTATGGCTATTGATGGCTTCACACACGAGTTTGACTTGTCAGAAGCAGATGACGAAGAATTCAAGGAAAGAAGAGTACGTTACCCTAGACCCTTCCGTGAAGATGGTGCAATACAAGTCTATGATGTGCAAGGTGCATTCGTTGAGCACATCAAGTCTACTATTCATGTAGAAGAAGATATTATCGCATCGGCTTTCTCAGATACAGATTTGCTCATTTTGACAAGTGTATGTTTAATTCAAGCTTCATTAGCAAAAGAGACTGAGAATTGGCGAGTACTAGTAGCGGATATGAAGAATGTGAGCAAAGAAGACAATATAATAGCAGTTACATTTGAACTGCACGATCAACCACACATTGTTTACATGGAAGCTGCAGTTGGAGGTGATGTACTGTACGAGCAGCTTTCTGCGATGGTAGATACTTGTGAAGAAATATCAGCACAATAAACATAAATTATTTGTAAAGCTGGACAACTATGAGCGTTAACAAATTCAAACACGCATTACAGAACAATGGACTAGATATATTTCACTCGTTTTGTGTTGGGTCGTACAACGATTTCTTTGCAGGCTACGATACATCGTTTGTGTTAAATACTTCCTGGTCAAAGTACAAAGACAAATCACTCGCAATTATTATCGGCAATACAAAGCAAATATGGCCACACTTTGTGAAGAACTGTGACAAAACAATTTACAATCCACTAGACAAATATGTTGTGGATGCAGTCCAAGACTCGATAACAAGTGACATGCCGGCTCACAAACTATATTTTTCACATCAAAGAATGCCAATGTCTCAGTTTAAGCCAATGGTATCGATGCAACATGCATCTCATCTATCCGGCCTCGCATTCTATGACAATAAGAACTCATACTTGTGTATTCACAAAGAATATGGTCCATGGTTTGCACTTCGCTGTATAGTCGTGTTAGAAGAGGAATATACAGGAAACTCCGCCCCATGTCAAGAAAATCCGTGCTCATTGGATGCACAACTATCTACTAAACTAGCATTAGAGAAGGCTATGCAGAACCAAGATGATTGGCGAGAATGGATAAAAATGCGAGAGGCATGTAAATTGAACAACTCTGATGAATGGAAATACGGCACCAACCAACTCTACTACCATTACACTTTGGACAAGAAATACATAGAGCTAGATTAACCAAAATAAACTAGAACAGCTAAATAATGATCGCAAGATACTATGCTGTACAGCTAGCCAACGATATTAATCTGTTTCTTATTACAGAACCTACGAAATTTGTGCATAGCTGGTGAAAAGATCAAGGTTTATTTTAATTTACTATATCCATGTATGGATATGATATTTGAAAGGTCACATGCGACAACGCAAAGTTAGAACGCAAGGTGGTCTAGAGTACGCAAATTCTGTGAAAACATGATAACATGCCTAAGCCAAATATTAGGATTCATTTTGGCAGCGATCTCTAACATTGTTGCAGCAATAGTCGATCTGTTTCTGAGGTCTTGCTCATCGTGCTTACCGTATCAAAAGAGATCGAAATCAACTAGGGATGTTGAGTGGAACGTAGATGTGGATGACGTACTAGATGAGGAGTTTGCATTAGAAATGGTGTAATATAGATACCACCTGATACAAAGTCTGTATTTTTCGAACTAGGAACGCTGCTCACCAGAGAAATTCGTGTAAATTAAAAAAGATTTTTATAGAACTACACTGTCTCGCCACAAAAAATATTTATTTTTCTTTGTAACGTTGTTGGTCAACCGCAACACAAATGCAAAAACATCTTGTTTTATCACTACTTGTGGCGATTCTGCTATGCGCAGTTTGTGTAGAAGCTATAACGAAAAGGAAAGCGTCTGCACCAAAAAATGAACCCAAGAAAACTTCAAAACAAAACATCGTCATGCCACAACCTTCAAAGGGCAAAGCCAGTAGCAAAAAGAAAGATGAGTACTTCGACGAAGAGGAGCACATGTATTTTGAAAATTTAAGAAAAAAGATCAAATCGTACGAAGTAGAAGAGAACGAAAAAATCAAAAAGAGAAAGACTAAACCCACACCTGCACCAGACGCAAATACACCAGCAGAACCAGTAAAAGAAGAACCAGCGAAAGACGAAGGTGTATCGTTTAATGCAGCGACTTCACTACTCGTTCTCGAAGCAATGGAAGAACTTGTACGAAATGTAAGGGAGTCATCAACAAAGCGCGATCTAGATGAAGTTATCAGCACAGTTGATCAAATAGCAACCAAGCAAGAAGCTTCACAATTGATTTTAGAGAACGTGAAACACGATTTGGAAGCAGATGTCAAAGGACTCACAACAGATATTGTTGCGGAAACATCAGCACTAAAGGGTGAGATATCTCGTCTGGACACAATACTAAACTCGATTCGTGGTCAAGTGGGAGACATTAATGAAAGACATGAGAAGCAAGGACAAGGGTTACACACATTGTCAGGTGACGTGACAAATGCCATATCTAGTGAATCTTCCAGCTCACACAGATTACTGTGGGGCATCATGATTGTACAAATGGTGCTTGCAGCAGGTTTCGTCATCTTTAAACAATACTCTGATGGCAAAGCCAAGACAAAAACAAATTTTTATTAAATTCTTCTTGTAACGCCCGTTTGTTTTTGATAGAGACAAGAAACCAAAAGACAAATGGCCGACAACGAAGCCGAAGAGTTACGCGATCAAGAAAGCATCTATGCAGTAGACTCTGAAGATGATTATTTGCAACACACAAGCGAGACTGGAGAACAGTACAATGTCTTTTATGAGTTTGTAAGTTGCTTTTTTATGTTCTAAT
>JAESGV010000719.1_pt1 | contig 14349 bp, 10 predicted proteins | sample 9269781 | NCBI WGS metagenome assembly JAESGV01 (sample SAMN15741586, study PRJNA653496) | algae metagenome | isolation source: Tildeniella torsiva UHER 1998/13D and co-occurring heterotrophs from... | place: Slovakia: Slovak Paradise National Park, Hrabusice, Kosice Region | collected 2000-01-01 | reverse complement strand
AAAGTATCTGTGATCTAAACAATCTAATGGTCCTGCATTAATTGGCGCTAATGGTTGTGGCTGGTCTTCAACTAGAACCCCAGAGTTTTTGATGCGCTCTTCTACTCCTTGGTGAACAATCGTGACTATCGTAACTTTACAGAGTGGGCATTTGGCGTGATAGTCTGACGCCCATGTTTTGATACACGCGTAGCAGAACATGTGCGAGCATGATTTGACGTGCGCGACTTTGCTCAAATCATCCGAAAAGTCGTTTTGGCATATGCAACACTGGTTACTATCGTCATCATCTACTAAAGGTGCAGAGTCGACTTCTTCTACTGGCTGTGGAACGTTTTCGAGTTGTGCAGGTTGCGTAGTATTTTTCTTTTTGCGGTTTCTCTTTTTTTTGGGTTTTTCTGACAAGTCTAGTTCTTGAATATCTTCAACAACTTCGAATATGTCGTCATCTTCTATTGAATGATGATAACTCGGTGGTTGATGAATGTGTATTTGCGGACCGCGACTTGTTGGTGTTCGCTTTTCACGTGCTGGTGTACTCTTCTGCTTTTGGTCTCCATGAATATTCTTTTGGGTAGGTTTTGTATGCTGTTTCGATTTCTTTTTGGATTGTTGGTTTGTGTTAGTGTTTGTCGAATTGTGCATAAAGAGTTGTTGTGAGGAGTAAGAGCAATGAGACCGAGGGTCAAACTGAGTTGTTTTTCAGTTTTTTAGTTGGCTAACGTCAAGATTCAAATATACTTTGGGATCAGTTAGCTAAAACTTCTGCTATTGCTCTAGCAGACTTGAGTAATGTCCTAGAGCAGCGAGAACTCCGCAGTAGCAATAACAAGCTTCGTCAAATTACGATTGCATTTTTACATTTTGCTCAATTTGATAAGTGTCTAGTAAATCGTTCGGTCTTTCGAGGAACAGCTCACAAAATTAGTGTAACATAGTATCAAAGCCTAACTTCAAATTCGAAACTTGTAACGAGCAAACAGAATCGAGCATGGATCCACACGCAAGTGCACCGCCTATGCACGACCCATATGCTGTACAGAGTCCAGTTCACTCGCCAACAATGCATGCTCCTCCGCCAAACTTTGTAGGAACAGAAAACAATCGACTTATTATATCTGTGGCAGGAAAGCACGGCAGCGACGGTATGTTACATAACTTGTTGCTCTAATAATTTTTAGGATACTGTGGAAAGTCCGGACGCGATGGAAGAGATGGTATGACGCACAAAACGCTTTATTCATTTTACTATTACAGGTGCGAGAGGTCAAGTTGGTAATTCAGCTTCAATGGGTCACAACGGAGGTATTTAAACGCTTAATCATTTAATTTATAGGCAACGGACATAGAGGCTTAGATGGCGAGGTATTCGCATTTAACAACTTTAACACGATTAGAATGGTTCTGATGGAGAGTCTGGTGGAAATGCACAAAGTGGACAGCCAGGAGGTTCTATTGTATTGCGTCTACAAGGAGACAATTTAGAGCAAATCATACTGCAAGGAAGTTGCAACATGACTGCCAATTTACGCGAAAATGTAGGTGATAACTAGAAAATGTTCTAACAAGTGTAGCAAATCTTCTGTGACGCGCGTGGTGGCTCAGGAGGTCGCTCAGGAGCAGGTTTGTAACACATTAGAATCGACACTAACATTATAGGAGGAAGAGGTTAGATGCGTTGTGACATGTACTAAAAATTAGGTGGTAATGGTATGTAAAATATGCTTTCAAAATAACTGTTATAGGTGGAAACGGTGGTGATGGAGGACGAGGTGGAAACGGTGGACATGGCCGTAACGCAAATCATCCAGGTGAACGAGGTGGTGATGGCGGCGACGGTGGTCACGGTGGAGATGGTGGTAATGGAGGAAACGGTGGTCGAGGAGGTTCCGCTGGAGCATCAGGTGATGGATCAGGTATGACCTCATTATTCACACTAACGCATTAGATGGTGGTTCAGTAGTTATAGAAACATCAAACCCTTCATTGTTGATGTGTGTAGATTATAACGTTGACGCTGGTGTACCTGGTGAGCTATCACCACCTGGACGAGGTGGAATAAGTGGAAGAGGAGGTTCTGGAGGTTCTGGTGGTTCTAGTGGATCAGGAGGATCAGGTGGTCGTTCAACACAAGACAGACCAGCTGGACACAGTGGTAGTAGCGGAAGAAGCGGAAACTCTGGTTCACGAGGTCGTGATGGACACTCTGGCAACGATGGACAATCAGCACGTTCAGGTCGTGTTGCAAGAAATGGTACTATTCTACTGCGGGTATTCGACACGGAAAACCCTGGACTTTTACTCGAACAAGGACCAACTCGCTACAACGTACGTGTAGAAAGCTACACAGTACATGGAATCATCGAAGATGGTATTTTCGAACCTGGAGAAGAGATCGTTATTCGAAACGTACGCGTAGTGAACGATGGTAGTTTATCTGTACCTGCGTTCCGAGTTGCACTCTCGATGCCACCATGTCTTGGATTTTTCGCAACAGAAGCACCATACTATTTACCAGAAATCAAACCAGGACAGGTGTTTGATGTTCCACAAGAGTTTCGTGGTATCATTGCACCTGATCCACGCGCTGTCGTCAATGAGAAATACGTTGCATCTGCTGTAATCCGATCACAAGCGATTTTGGCTCACAGACCCTTTAAAGATGCACTAAAAGAGACAGTACTACCAGCAGCATACCCAGTACAAGTAGCGTTGCTAAGCAACCCTTTACAAATGGGTCGTGGAGAATATGGTCGTTTCAGATTAGAGATACATAACCACTCTACACTCGACTATGGTTGCACTACTGGAAACGGTGACTTACATTACAAGATTATTATGGACAAGCAACTACGCTGCGATGAAGGTCAAGTACTAGAAGGCAAAGTTGACGTTATACCAGCACGCTCATCACTCATCATTCGTGAATTTGGAATCGGTGTCGACGATCAAAGCGAGTTCTTCGAGAGATTACACTGGCATGTTGAACTATACTTGCGTGGCAAGAAAATTGAACACGCTACTTCAGGTGTTCGCATCGCACCAAACTTTGTCGAAGATAACAATTTTGACGCGTTGTTTGTCACCGATCAACACATCACAAGAAGAGAATTCTTACTTTACCAAAGAATCTTCGAAGGTTTGGGATTAACATGCAACTATTGGGATGTTGAACGCTATGCAGGTTTCAGTAACACGCAAACACCTGTTACATGGGTAGACAAGTATCGAGGAAAACTAATTGTTCTTCCTGCTGCTCAAAGTCATGATTTGATGCGACTTATGCTTCCACGTGATCTTTTCTCCCACTTCTCTGCAGGTACAAAACCAGTGGTTGTCAAACGATCGTTACTGAGCTCAACAGTTGAGACAGATGAGTCTACTACCCACTCATACGACTCTGGTCTTGTAGTGATTGGCGGACCACCTCCTCTTGACCTCATGAACTTTTTATTTAGTGCTGTACAGCCACAAGCAGTCGATCCAAAAGAATTGAAAGACATTTACCTAATCAATAATCCTGCACCTGAAGATTTGACAACAAAATGTTTAAACTACGCTGGAAAACGTAGAGATGCAGAACCAAGTCGACATTTTAGCATTTCGAGCAAATTTGCGCCACAAAAGTTAAAAACATTTTCTTATCAACTTGGAACAGCAGAAATACGAGAATTACCAGTTGACTGTTTAGAACGTCTAGTATGCACTGCAAAAGGACAAGAAGTCGCACAATTCTTATCGTTGGATCCATTTGATGCATGCAAAACAACAGTGTTCCCAACAGACTCTAGATTCTTTGCGACATTGTACTCGATAGTGAGCGCATTACCCATTAAAACAAAAGTAAAATTATTACGTGGAGGATTACTCGCAAGAGAAGAGAATTGGAAATTTAGAACAAGAGAAGGTGTCGAATTTCCATTAATTGATATTGTGAAAGCTACGTTGTACATGGACCTCAAAGAAGAATTTGTATTTGTAGATAGACCACTCTATCGTTTGGATATTCTTTCCGATTTGATACTACATGGCGATCCAGAAAACTATGCGTTTAAAGATGCAATTGTTGTTCTTTGGCATGTGATTCATCGTTTAGACAAGTCAACATTTTGGAAAGGTTGGTCGATTTTGCAACAATTGCATCAAAAGAGAACACAATTAACGAACACGAAAAAGAATTTGGAAAAGTTTTTGTTTTCGGAGAACATGAAGAGAAACGTGAACAAATTGGATGAGATTAGAATCGAAGCAGAGTTAGACGCGAAATCAGAGTTGAGAACGTTTACTGTACTGACAAGACCACTACAGAGCGCACAGCAAATGGATTTGATCCACAAGTAAATTATGATTTGAAGCCATTCGTCCAAAATTTATATTATCACTGATGAACACAACTACTGTAACACACAGGTACTAGGATAAAACAGTCTGTTACAGTGCCGAGAGTTTGTGTTTGAACAGTGTCGTTACAAACAAACAATGATACGACTAAGACACCTGTACAGTAAAACTACGCGACTATTTATTTCACATGGATACACACAACAAATATCTACACGTGCATTTAAAGAATTAGCCAGCGACGACTTTCAAAAAGCGAAAAGATATTTTGAAAAACACAAATCGCCACAATACTATAACAGCATGATCGAAGAATGTGCATCGAGAAACGATCTAAACAGTTGTTACGATTTAATACTCGAAAATAACATGACAAGTTTGGAGAACTATACACGCGTCGTACAAGCACTGTTTCGCGAGAGTAAATTCGAACAAGGACAAATTCTTTATGAGAAAATGTGTCAAGAAGGTCACACGCCGCATAGTGACGTATATAACACAATGATCCAATCCTACGCAAAATCAAAACGAGTACACGACATCTTGACCACGTTTAACAGTATTGGAAAAAGACATAAAACTATTCCAAGTCAATATACTTTTAATACAATGATAGAAGCATTAGGACAATGTGGACAAGTACAAATGTGTCAGAGCATGTTCGATGGTGTTCCTATGCGCGATCAAGTTACCTATCATGTCATGATAAAATGGATGTGTATTCTCGGAGAAGTACAAAAAGCGACACAAGTGTATAACATGTTACTCGATACTGAATACGAACCCGATGAAGTTACAAATTTATACATGATTCATTTATACACTACGTGTGGGTTACCAAAACAAGCGGAACAGTTGTTATCGAGGTTATCTGCTCCTACACTGGCAACGATCACAAGTGTCATAAACGCGTACGTGAAACATGGCGATCTCGCACATGCGCAGGAACTATTTGACGCTGTTCCAAGAAAAGATATCGCACTTTACAATACAATGATTAATGGATACACATTACAAAAAACAATGAAAGGCATGATTCACGCAACAAACTGGATGGAACATGCGAAACAACATGGAATTGAACCAGATCGTATCACGTATGAAACACTTGCTCGTGGATGGTCTTTGATAGGTTTAAACTCTAAAGCGTTACAAGTAGTAAAAACGATGAAACAACTAGGAATGAATGTACAAGTATCTGTGTATAATCTGATAATTGCTACATACTTGAAAGAAAATCACCTAAGTAAAGCGTTAGAACTTGTGCATCAAATGGTGCACGAAAACGTGGTTGACACAGTGACGTATAATACACTGATACATTACCACTTGAGTCGTAACGAGTTTGAAATGGCTCAACAAACGATTTATGACATGAAAGTGAAACCTGATGCTTCTACGTATAATATTTTAATAAAGTGTTACGTGAAGAATAACATGATGAAATTGGCAGAGGCAATGTATCAAGAGATGAAAGGGAAAGGTATTGTTCCTGATGAACATACGTATCGTACGTTACTTGGTGGGTACTTTAAGAGTCACCAATTTGACAAGGGAAATGTACTAAAAGAAGTCGCGCAGAAGGCACTACCGAATTTGATATTTTAAGTTTTGAAAAAGAGGAGAGAGTGAAGAACTATTTGAGAGTATGCATGAGGATTAAGTAAAGGGACTGGAACCGTGCGAGTACGCATTCTTGCGATATAAATTTTGCACGCTTGAATTGTAAAAACTCTTGTGCAAGTTACATGAACACTAACAAATGCGCTCGTTCAGTGACGCCCTTCACACTTTCTGATCATGTATTGGTTTTGTTTCATCATAACAACTCTAGTGTAACGACCAACCACAATATACTATCTCTTTTGCAAAATAGGTTACGGGAAAAACCTACTTCACGCGTATGGAATGGACGAACTCTGATATTTGATACACCAAAGAACATGTTACAGTTATACAATGTCTTTACCGACACTATCGAGCATTCGTTTCCCTACAATTCAAGTTTAATTACAGTCTCACAAACGCGTCATAGTAGTTCGATATGCATTGACCAATATTCTAAACCAATTGAGCTATACAACTTCAAAAGTGGCACGACAGAAAAATTTAAAAATATGGAGAAGCCATGCTGTTGCGCAACGATTGAGATGCGAGATGGCACCTTTTTACTTGCATGGGGTGACCATGTAGCTTCCTACAACCAGATCACTCAAGAGTTTAAATTCATACTAAACAAGTCTCCCAGGAAGAGGAATATAAGAGGAAGAAATGTAGGATTTATCTGTTACCAATTGAAAGATGGAAGAATAATATTGGGTATAGAAGAACGAATGGTACTCTTTGACGATAAATACAACAGATTACACAGGTTCGATATTGATGTTGACGTCGTGGTGGAAATAGCACCAGGAAAAGTTTTTTGTAGTGCACATGATAGTTTCTACTGCGTAGATTTATGTACAAATGAAGTACGAGAACAAAGTGTTGATACATTTGGAACGGTTATGTCGATGATTTTGTTGGCTGGTGGATTTCTAATGATTGGTACCAGTGAAGGGATCTTTATACGTAACAAACAGTACAAGATTGTTCTACAGCAAAAAGTTGATGGAAGACACATGCGCACAGAAAACCGTAACACATTCTCAGAAATTACTCCAAACATAATTGGATACTTGGCACGTCAAACGGCTCACACGTACAATGCAATAACAGGTGAGTACAAACAGTACACATTCAAAGAAAAAGTTTTGTCGTTTGTGTGCGATTAAAGTTTATTTGCAACGTTTTCTGCAGCCACTGTACCACCGCGATAGTTATTCGTGTGATCGGTTTAATATTCTCTTTTGCAAAATGTTTTCGCTTAATGCGACATACTTGTTCGCAATAACTTTCACAAAACCATCACAACTTTCGTGGAGGTTTGAATAGTACGATTATGCTAGTATATTTTGCGAATAGTCCAAAACACGAAAAAGCCAAAATCGGTTATATCACACCAGTGAACTTGTTCAAACCGCCTGCACTAACTGCTCGAGCTTCAAAAAATGCGTGTACCAACAATTTGTAACTGCAACTTCAACCAAGTTTACAATCAAATTCACACGGTTGGCTTTGAATTTCACACAAACTAAATAACACATCTATCAACATGGCATTCGGTGAAGGTAGAGGCGCAGCAAGAGGAGGCCGTGGAGGTTTTGGTGGTGCACCAAGAGGTCGTGGAGGCTTTGGTGGCGACAGAGGAGGCCGTGGCGGTGGACGCGGTGGTTTCGGTGGCGATAGAGGAGGTCGCGGCGGTGGACGCGGTGGTGGACGTGGTGGTTTCGGTGGTGGAGATAGAGGACGTGGCGGTCGTGGTATGTAACACATTTGCAAATTACTAATGTATTAGGTGGAGGACGCGGCGCTGGTGGTCGTGGACGTGGTGCACCAAGAGGTGGAGGACGTGGCGGTGGACGTGGTGGAGGAGCCGCTGGTGGAAAGACTGTCGTTGTCGAACCACATCGTCATGAAGGTATCTTTGTCGTCAAGGGCAAAGATGACTCTATTGCAACACTAAACATGGTTCCAGGAGAATCTGTATACAATGAAAAGAGAGTCTCAGTAGAAAAGGGCACAGGTGAAGGTGCAACCAAAGTTGAATACAGAATTTGGAATCCTTTCCGTTCCAAGTTGGGTGCAGCCGTAGTCGGAGGTATTGAAAACATTTACATCAAACCAGGAACAAAATTGTTGTACTTGGGAGCTGCATCAGGAACAACAGTTTCTCATTGCTCAGATTTGGTCGGTCCAGAAGGTATTGTATACGCTGTAGAGTTCTCTGAACGTTCCGGTCGTGATTTGATCGAAATGGCCAAGAAACGCACAAACGTCATCCCCATCATCGAAGATGCTCGTCACCCACTTCGTTATAGAATGTTAGTAGGAATGGTAGATACAGTATTTGCTGATGTTGCCCAACCTGATCAAGCCAGAATTGTTGCCTACAATTCTCAATATTTCCTCAAACCAGGAGGACATTTCGTCATCTCTATCAAGGCTAACTGTATCGACTCAACTGTTGAAGCCGAAGTCGTTTTCGCACGTGAAGTAGAAACCCTACAAAAAGAAGGATTCACACCAGAAGAACAACTTACACTAGAACCTTACGAACGTGACCACGCTGTCGTAGTCGGAGCATACCAAGTCAATCAATAATTTAAATATTTATTTTTATAACAATCTTGTGCCATCAAATGCTCTTATCTTTCCTGTTCTTTGGTTTGCCAAATTATTTTGTACGCGAATGCCATACAATTCATGTTGTTTCATTTGTTCTTCATCGGACAGTGGAGGCAGGTCCCAATAACTAGGAACAGTTGGTTGTTGAGGTGCAACTGTTTTCTTGATTGGTGTTTCATCAGGTAAATATTCTTCAATTGGTTCTGTTTCTGATTCGGATTCTGTTTCACTGTCGCTTGGTGATGATAATTCTCCAATTTCTTTCAAGAATGTCTTTCTTGTTTCTTCCAACTTTTTCAACAATTTGGCTGTTTTCTGTTTCAAATGTGGTTTCGAATTCTGCTTGATGGGTTCTGCAACAACTCGTTTCTCTTTTTCTACATGTTTTGGTTTATGTACTTTCCGATTTGGTTTCTCTTTTTCTACAATCTTTACTTTTTCAATCTTTTCTACAACCTTCCGACGTACTTTCTTTCGATGTATAGGAACTGGCTTCGTTTCTTGTTTATCGATATGTTCAGATGGAGCAACGATATCTGGAGTAATGATAGTTTCTTTGATTTCTGGTTCTTCGAGTACATGTTTCTCCTCTTGTACAATCTCTTCCGGTTCGTGAATAATATTCTCTTCTATTTCTACAATATCTTGTCCATCAGCGCCAGTGATAGTGATTTCATACGCATGTTCTTCGTCTACAGCATTAGCTATCTCTTCTTGTATTTCCAAATCTAATGGAGGTTGATATGGGTTCACGAATCGATAGATAGGAGTTGGTAATCGTATTTCCGGAACTATTTCTGGTTCATCATGCTTTGCTACGATTTCTTCTTCTTTTTCTACATGTTTTACTGGCTTTCTTACTATTGGCATCAACTTCAATTTCGCGACTCGTTCTTCTCTAAAGTAGGAATCACTCAACGTTTCGAATTCTTTTATCTCGGACAAGTCTTTAATCTCTGGTAATCGTCGATAGGTTAATACGCTTTGACTTCTCGAACGAGTATTCTCGAAACGACTTTTGTATCTCGATTCAAGTTCGTCTCTGCTCATAATGTACAATGGTGCTTTATCTGCTCCATACACCGCCAATACTTTTTTATCTGCTTCTAATACGCCCAATGGAAATACGTCGAGTTTTGGTTCTCCTGTTTTCTTTCTGCGGCGATTCTCTCGTGCTAGATCCAAATCGCGTTGTTCTTTTGCATTAGCTGCTGTTCGTCGTACTTGATCTGGAAACGATTCTTCTGAAACAGATATTTCTGTAGCGAACCAGTTCGGAAGTGGTGCTAGTCGTGGTGGTTTCTTTCGCAACGATTGAAAATATTCTACGAATTCTGAGGCTGTACTAGGTAACGAATGATGTGGAGGATGTGTTTGCGTTTTTTCTGATTTGATTATTGGTTCTCGTGGTATTGTTCGTGCGGGTGTTGATGGTGTCGCGTGAGTACCACTTAGACGGGAAAGCGACGACAAATGAACCATGTGGTGTGCATTGAAATTGTAGTTGACTGCTGTTTTGTAGTAAATGTGGTTTGCTGTACTTTGCTTTGCAAGGTTCACCTGCGTTACATCTGCCAGATCTCTAGTCTTGATGAGGGTAGCACTTTATTTACAAAAGCAACAATATTACACCAAGAGGTCTCGAACCAAAAGATTACGCATTTTAAATGACATTAGGATCTACACACCCCTAAACAAGAAATATGCGCTTACGAGCTTCTATCACTGTCAGCGCTCATTTGAATTATTTATGGCAATGGTCTCCTATGTCAAACGTCAGTTTTCTGACCTTTAAAGCACCAAGCGCATTTATTGACTAACGAATCCAAGACAAAAAACAATATGAGAGTACTCGTGCTACTTGCAGTACTCACGTACGTTGTTTGCCAACAGTACTTCAATGGTCAAACTGGTCCACACTATAGTAACATTCCAACCGCGTATTCATGCCAGGAAGCGTGTGCTCTCTTGTTTGGAGGTACACCATCAAGTTGGTATGGCTCAACCTCTGGAACCGTAGTAACCAGAACTTGTAATTATGATGGAGCTTACATTGGACTTTCTGTTCAAGCCGATACCTTTAAAGATTGCCCTACCTACAACACAAACTGTCATAGTGCCTACGTTCAAGACAACGGAGATAAGAATAACTACTGCTGGCCAGCTGTACCTGCCACTACTCCTGCACCAACTACCCCTCCCAGCTGCAACAAATTCGACACCAGCAAGTATGGATCTCTCAAGCCAGTAGTCACCGCAACTGCTTCTGGCTCTACAGTCACCGTTACTGTCACTATGAATCGCCAAACTATTGGCAACGCTGACACACCAGTGTTCCATAATCTAGATACCAAGGAGTTGGATTCCACTACATGCCGTCCGTCATCTGACAACATTGTACAATCCATCGGCCAATCATGGGCCGTGACCACCACAGATTGTGCTGTAACTTACACTCTCACTCAAACATTGAGCGAGATTGTGAGCGCTGGTGCCAACAACAACTGGGGTCCAACACTAGGACCTCAAGGAAGATCGATCACTTACGCTGTACCAATCTATGCCACATACTCTGTTAACGCTGCAGCAGGATGTTACTACGCTGGTTATCGCACTGTTGTTTCTTTCAGAACTCAACTCAGTGTTGCATCAACATCAACTGAATTCGTCACTGCGGACAACTCTGCCAAGTTCTCCTTCTCCGGTTTAAGAATGACTAGCGCCAACACCTTGGAAGTTACCGGAAACCTTACACCACTAGTACCAAACAGCGAGTTACGCAACATTGCCTTATCCAAGGCTGTTGGTGGGGTCACTTTCACCACAACACCAAGCACTACTTGTAGCACCTACAACGTTGCTTGTGCCACCACTTTCACAACCCCAATCAGCGCTTTCGGTGGTGCCACAGACCTTGGTGGCCAATACAACACTGTCATGGACGTCTACGAAAACGGAGCCGTTACAAGACCAGCTGTAACCATCTCGTATACTCTAGCATACACTATCCCAACTGACCCAACAGTTGTAGATAGCGACACCATCCTAACGGCCAACAAGTTGTACACTGACAACAGCTACAGCACTGTTCGTACCTCTGCCTATCAATCAGCCACCAACTCGTTGTTTATTGAGAATGCTATCACTGCAGGTTCACCAGCCATCCCAGCAGGATACAAACTTCGCATGACTGAAGGTTACGTGTGCTGTGTCAACTACTTGAACACCATTCCAGCATACAATCCAACTACTAACACAGGTGGTTGCAAGGACTCTAGCGGCAAGTTGGAACACTTCTCGTTCGGTACTGAAGCTTCTCATCCAGGTGTTACTTTCACATCAGCGGACGCAACGAACCCTAAGAGGTATAGATTAGAGGTTCCATTGAGCACCGCCTATTCCACCGTTAACCACGCTAACCCAATGACTTGCGAAGTGTTGTTGATCTCCAAGTTGGAAGCTCCTGCAGCAAGAAGCATTAGAATGGCTCAAGGAAGCGCCACAACTTATGTGTCTAACACTGCGTTCTCAGTTGAAGCAACCAAGGTTGTATCCAGCGCTAATGTCGCAGCTGCTTCATTTGTTGCTATACTTGTTGCGTTACTTGTTATGTTGTAGTTGTATTAAATAGCGTTGTTTAAGAATAGACATCCGAAAAACACGGTTTGTAAACGTGCATAAACGTGCATGCACGATTTACACGGTTAACACGTGCATGCACGATACTCAAAAACTAAATTTCATAATTCGTGGTGCTAATAACAGTGCGGCACAAGATAGTACAAAATATAGGGTGCAAATTTTTAATCAAAATATTCTTTCCATTTTCTTTTTTTTTCGCCGTGAGACATGCTACTCTTGCCCTACAATCGCTTTTAAAAAATGGGTGCGCACAGTTTATACCAGGTTGAGCGTGTATGCACAGTTTACACGGTTTACACCGTGCGCACCGTGTTTTTCGGATGTCTAATACATGTTCTGTCTGTCGATAAATAGTCTGGAACACAAAAATGACGCGTATGTGTAACTGTGAGCAATAGAGCCGTTCTTGAATAAATATTTTGTGAAAAAGTATTACATTCGCCTCGTTAGTTATGGTAGCTCGTCTGCTTAATTAGACGAACTTGTTGTCGCCAAAATCGTATTTCTCAAGAATAATCTTTCTTGTTGTGCTCAAAAATTGTTGGCTCCTTGTGTGGTGAAGAGGAATTTGCGCGTTACAATATACCGTTACGAGATCAATAAATTAGAAAATTTTAATGAAGACTACACATTGCAGGAAAATAGTTTATTCGAAAACTGAACTAACTATACAATGTTCGCTATTCGGCTATATTTTTTTTGATGTTGGCTAAATTGACATTCTTTTCGTATCGAGGGCAGTCAGGGTTTGGGCATGATTGTCCCTGGCAAAGCCCAACTAAACAGGCTGATTTGCATTTAATGCAATTTGATCTTGGATTGAGAAAGTCGCATGCTACACAACAAATTTGGCAGGGACTTTGGGCTTCAGCAGCCAAGATGATCATCACAATTACTAGTGCAACGATTACTACAAATCTCATGTTTGAATTTTTAATTTTCTCTACAAAAACGCAATCTTTACATCTATTTAAACTAAAATCCGAAGGTACTACTGTATAAATAGTACCCCTTCATATCGTATTAAACCAATGATATTCATGAAGGGTGCTACTGTATAAATACTATCCAATAAGATGTTTTTTCAAAAGGTCTGTAGACAAGGCTTACGACTGCTGCAGGTCAACTTTTACGTAGAAATTAAGCTAGCATAAAAGAGAAGGGACAGCTTGCTGCTTAGCCTAGCCTAATCCGAGACAGATGAACTGACTGATCTCTGCCGAGGGATTGTCGTGGTTGCACCTGTGTTGACACTGATGATCTTTGAGTTGTGTCTTGAGAGATAGTTGCGAAGTCAATGACAGTGGCTTCACTGTTGTCACGTGCAACTACAACTATCGCCGTTATACATTCACCGCTGGCACCCTTTTCTGTGACACTATATTATTACAAGGTAGTCCGGTGGGATTCGAACCCTCGACTGTCTTGCAAGGACCGGTAGATATCCACCTAAGCTACAGAACCGGTTAGCAATCTCAGTTTAATGACTTCCAAGTGTTCATAGGTGGGACTTACCTAGTGGACTCTCGAGGACGGTGAGACACTTTATTGTCTAGTGTCACCATGAGTCCATTTACCCTATGGTCAACTGGCTCTCTTATGTGCAAAAAACTTTTCCATGATGAACTTATGGGAACCAACCGAATTATTTATCTTGGCACAAAAATGAAGAGAAAAATGTGGCGATTTCAAATTTGAAATCGGCTGGTTGCTCTGCTTTTGTTTCTCCAGTATGTTGCATTTTATCTACGATGAATTGTTTCTGGTCTATAACACCAATCTAGTGTTTTCACTTTTTGCAGCTAATGCGACTACGAATAGAATCGAACAGCGATAATAACTGTCAGTAACTCGTCTCAAATTCTCAAAACGGCATTATTCGTCCAACGGCATGTAACAGAAATCAAATGGCGGTTATGGTTTGTCACCTTGTGATAGAATGTGAAACAGACTATTTGCTGTCTTTGTTGGTTCCCTGACTCTGCGCCTTACTGTGTAAGTTGTAAAGAGATTCGTAGAACGTTCAACTTTGCTTCATGTCAAAATCGGTTTTTAAAACGACGCAAACAGCGATAGATGTCATCAACGACTCTATTTCCAACTGTTTCACCTGGTTCACTACCGTCTGCATCAGTATCA
>JAESGV010000718.1_pt1 | contig 14364 bp, 8 predicted proteins | sample 9269781 | NCBI WGS metagenome assembly JAESGV01 (sample SAMN15741586, study PRJNA653496) | algae metagenome | isolation source: Tildeniella torsiva UHER 1998/13D and co-occurring heterotrophs from... | place: Slovakia: Slovak Paradise National Park, Hrabusice, Kosice Region | collected 2000-01-01 | reverse complement strand
TTATTTGCGATCAAGAGCAATATGCCGATAGGACGTTGTGTGACTTCTTTCAAATATTCTTCTGCCTTTTCGAATGATTCAAAACTGCACGTTAGATGCATTTAAATTCATACATTGTGATGTCGTACATTATCAACACAGTGTACGCATTGCGAGCGTAAATCTGTCTTATGCTGTCGTACATTTTATCCCCTCCTGTATCCCATAAGTCTATTCGCAAGTCGCTACTGGAGGATTTCAACACATATGAGTAATATGAAGCTCCTATTGTTTGTTCGTAAGCCTCAACATACTGATCAAATAGTTGTTTTGCGACTAACGTAGATTTACCGCAATCTAAGTGTTACATTTGCTCTACAACATACTACTATCACCTAAGAGAACTAGTTTTTTTTTGTATGTAGCAATAGGTGGTATTGTTTGCGCATTGTGTGTTGTGGGGATAGCAGAACCCATTTCAAAGTCAAACAAAAATAGAAGTCTTTACACTACGTCAACTATTGTCAATAGCTCAACACCAGCTACAACTTTTCTTTCTCCTGTCTCTCGTACAAGTAAATCAGCACATTATTCGCTGCACAAACAATTACTCCTGGTTCAATCTCTTTAATCTTGGTTTCAATTTCGCGTTCTTCTTGTACTTGGTTATTAAAATGTTGCAAAAGTTTTCCTTGTGTCGATAATATTAACATCACCGTTATCCATGAGAATCGCAATATTAACACTCTCCAACACTATAATAAGCTCACACAACAAGTTATCATTATCACCAACAATAAATTTGTTACTAATCCAGTGTTCAGGTTAATCAAGTCAATTCGTACTGTATGACAACTTGCTTCTATCGATCATCCACGTTCTTTTTCTCGCCTCTTGTTACAATTAGTCCCAAATGGGAGACTATCATGCTTTCATTTCGACTTCTCTTGTGAATATATTTCTGAATCAACATGCAAGGATCATTTTCAAACTTGCAATGTTCTCCAAATTCGACTTGTTTTCTTACATCAACAGGCACAAACCCAGATTTACTAATCTTTTTGTCTGCAAATGCTTTTTGGTAAATTGGTCTGTCATCTAAAGCCAATCCTAAAAACTCACAAACATCATCGCTTTCCTTGTTCGAGTTAAAGTACAACGACGCAGCAAACACTGATAATTCTGCTTTTGCAGTTTTTCCAATCTTGATCACCTCTTTGGCAACAGGAAGAGATACTTCTTTATGATAAAATAGTGTACTCTGTCCAGGTCTCGTTCTAGGTACAAACATTCGTAGTTGTGCGCCTTTTCCAAGTTTAAACTTGGACAAGAGTTGACTTGCCTCAAATTGGCTCAATAAAATTACATTATTCTTTTCATCTACAGCAATGTATCGTACTATGCGTATGTACTCATCTGTATCACCATGTCCATGCACCACATTGATAAAATCTTTCGTGCAATAGAGATTCGATTCAAAACGAATTTGCTTGAACTCTTCAGCAAGTGTTGTGTTAAACATACTTGCCGAAAAGGGAACGAACGCTTCACTCTGTTCGATATGTTCATTTATCTTGTTTTCTGTGATTAACTCCACGTCTTTGTGCAGCGAAGGTGGCATTGGTGTGTTATGAACTGGTCTAAACACTTGTCTTTCATCTTCCTTTTCTGTTTCTAGCTCTCTTTCTTGCTCTTCTTCCATTAATTGCGCATAACGTACTTTATCACCGACGTATGATTTGCAATGCGAAATGAGCAAATCAGCGTTTGGTACGTTCCTGCATTTATGTTCAATTATCTTGGCTACCGTTTGTTTTTGTCGAATACCTCCGTACAAGTCTGAAAGTGTCATCGCATCTGCTTCTTTGCATGCTTCTCCTAGTGAAGAAATTCCCATGTTTTTCCATTGTTCATCTCGATGGAAAAAACTCAATCCTTGTGTGCAAAAGAGTAAAAATCCTTCCTCTGTTGTTTTTCTACTATTGTCAAGTGTCCATTTCAAAATATCCGAAACGTGAGGAGTGAATATTTTTCGTATTTGCAAATCAACTTCATGAGAAGCGTAAAACGTTAACGATTGTCCGTATCCTAATAATCTCATTCTCATACATCCTTGTACAAACTTATCTTTGGAGACGCCTTTTCCGAGTGTCAATGCTGCTCTTGCATCAGGTGGGAATTTCAAATCAGTTCCACGACAGTGAGCATCGTCCAAGTAGATCACACATTTATCGAGTTGTTGTCTGTACGGTGAAGTGGTCAATGATTCAATTCTATTGTTGCGATCACGTACGACTATATTGTCATTTTCAAAATAGATCGCTGCTCGTATGCGTTGATCTGCCATGGCTAACCATTCTTTTCCTACTTGTGCGTTATCGAGTTCCAACATTAACGCGCCAACATCAAGTAGAATATTCTCTCGAATTGTCTTTAACAATTCCAAACCTGAAACATTATTTGGTAACACGCGATATTGTTGATTTTCTTCTCGTAGTAAATGCTTCACAACGAGCGCATTTGTACCTTTCAATTCTGGTAAATCATCTTGTTTGATGGAAATAGGTAACAATAGTCGTGTATCATTTGTTCCACTGAATCCCGTTGTTGGGAATGTTTTCTTCTTGGCAATGTCCCAACCAGATGATGATAACTTGTGTTGGAATTGTTTTGACTCGTTGTAGAAAACAGCGTTGGACAACCAAAAGTTGATTACTGCTGTATTCCTACTCATGAGCTGATGAATCAAAATTTTCTGCTCTGTGTCTTTGAGATTAATTCCATCTATTGTACTAATCGATGTAGGAGCGTTAACACACGAGATCCACTCATGATATTTTTCATTTCTATTTGGTATTTCAAACAGGATGGAAAACGCTTGTTCGATTTGTGATTCTGTTAATCCACTATAATAGTAACTCAATTGTGTCAAAATGATCGCAACATCAGCATGACCAAACTCTGTTCTTTCTGATGCCAAATCTTTCGCTCGGAATGGAACGGCCATTTTTCTTGGACCACTTGGAGCAACTCCATAGTTCACTCTCCATCGTTTTCCAAGTGAAAAGTATAGTACTTTGCATCCTAGTAAACCTCGAAGCATTAATAGTGTCTTGAACGCATGAGTGTCATTGTCGATGATTTTTTCGGCTGCTTTGATCAAGGATTCGTCTATATCTTCTTGCAATGCGAAAATAGTGAGCAACTTCTTTTCATCATTTGACATATTGAACGTGAAAATTCTATTCTTGATCAAATCTTGCATAATTGCCAAACATAAATGCTTGTATGCAGAATCGTCACTGCTTATGCATCTAAAATGTGGGAATGAGCCTTCGTATCGAGCATCCTCCTTGTATTCAAAGTCATTTGGATAACTCTTTGCAAATTGACTTGCTAATTTTTTGAGTGACTGTAAAACTTTCTGAACTATTGTCCATCGTAGTTCTCCGCCGTCTAGTGATTCCTGCACGCCAATTGTATAAACCAATTGATTTTTAACGCTAAGAATCTCATCACTCTCATCTAAAATATCTCTAGCGTTGTCATCTAACCATTTCTGAATTTCTATGTACTTGGCTGCTATTTGTGCTCCTTCGGCTGTCTCTGATGGCAGTGTACGTTCCAAACTCATCAACTGGAAAGATAACAAGTACTCTGGTGCTGTAATCATCACTCCACGTTGTTCTTTGCAGTGTTGGTATACTCTTGCAATACCATCAAGTTCTTTAAGACCAATCATTGGCTGCAGGCTTCTTTGGAATGGTAAAAGATGTACTGTACGATCAAGAATGCCTCCCATCTTGTTTTGTAGGATATCATACATCATGTGCAGTAGTGGACGCGGTACAACAACTCGAACAAGTCGATTTGTATCTGTAAGTGACGCTGCTAGTAGTGGAACTATAACAGCTGTCTTTCCTTCTCCCATATTGAGTTGCAGTACAAAGTTACCATCAGAATCAGTCGATAACATTTTCTTTGCAACTTGTGCTTGAATTGGTCGTACGATAAACTTGTTTTCAATTTCTAGTAGTAACCATTCAGGATGATCTTCAATTTTCCAATTTGTATGTCCAACATTGAACAATTCTTTCTTCAAGTTGGTACTGTCGTCCAACGCGATATACTGTAGGCATCTTTCAAGTCTTTGTTTCTGGGTGATCAACTCACCAAGTTGTAGTATAAGGCTCTTGATTGATGCCGGTAGTGTGGAGTGCTTTGCCGATAAAAGATGCTCCAAAACGAGTCGCTGTGAAAATTTAGGAACAATGTCTGCACTGTAAGCAGAGTCACTATTTCCAACCCATTTTCGTTCCAAATGTAGTCGTACACGCTTCAGTTGATTAACTACTGCTTTTCTGTTTTCAACAATTTGTTCTTTGATATCATTGACTACTTGAACTCGTTCCCAACTATTCGATACTTGTCCAAGTTGTTTCCAACTATCTTGCAAGTCTTGTTGGAAGTTGTTATTGATTTTGCACTCGAATGAGTCGTAGTTGATGCATGCCATTGGGAATGGAATATTTTCGTCCTTGTTGTCTTCCATACGAAATAGCGTGAATGCAGGCAATTTAATCTTGAACTCTTTTTTGTCACCAATAACATTGTGGACTGGTGTGAACTTCCATGATTGGCAAGGTAGAGATGGTGAGTATAGCGAATCTTTGTTGACGAATGAAATAGTGTGTTTCTGCATGCTTGAGGATAAAGACAAGTTATACAATCGCATGAACGATGTCATCAATGTCTTAAAAGAATAGTTCTGAGACCATCTCTTCATATGCATGCGAATAGCTTCCATACTGTTACCAGCCAATTCTTTGAATTCGCTTGCGGAAGTAAATTCATTCTTCTCCCATGCTGCGCTGACAGCGTCATTCTTTTTAGTCATTCTTTCAACGAGTAGTTGCTTTTGTAAATCTGTACCATGTTGGAGAAGGTTGGAGTTAAGGAGTAAGCTCAGAATAATGTCCTTGTCGTAAGTGTATCCTTCAGACAGGTGGTACTCTACGTTGTTGAGGCTGTATAGTTTCTCTCGAGTTATGTAACACATTTGCATAATACGATTTGCATATTGTGGATTTTGGTATACTAGTAATGAATAAAAGAACACCTGTTCCTCTGTGGAAAGCTTTGCTGCGTAGTTGAGTATCGATAACCAACTTTTTCTCGGATGAGCATCAATTTGTTCGAAAATATTCGCTCCTAATACGATAGGTTCTAATACTCCATCTTCTGAAGATAAAAACTCATAGAATGTGCTTTGCTCGTTTGGATCAGGGTAGCCGCGATTGCGCAAGATCTCTGCAACGCTGCATATATGTTTGTCATGCTCGTACCTTGTCACATAAACTTGATCACTAGGTTTTGGGAATTTTTTCTCAAATTGTTCGTGTAGATGTCCATTGGTAGAGTATTGCCACAAATCTCTCCAATACGCCTTTGCTGCCAGCTCTTGTCGAACAGGTTCCCGTTTGAACTCTGTTTTCTCACTAAATAGACATGACAAACTCATGCTTGACTGAATGATCATATCTGTAAGTAGCGGATACACATCACATGCTGTTACAGAGTGAATAGTCGAAGGGAATACTACCGTTTGCATCTTTTTCAACTTTGGTGGATAGTACTTTCTCTGTGGCGCCAGTGCGTCAATTCTTTTTAGTATCGATACACTTGCTTCTGAGAGTGGTTGTGTACTGTTGCATAATGATTGCAATATCCGTATTGCCATTTCGTAGCCTGTTACACCAGTAAACGGATCCGCCAAATAATGTGAAGTTGCGGCATGTAGGTAGGCTAGTGTCAACTTTGAGTTTAGATTCATTGCAGGTTGTAATTCTTGCAAATCTTCATTGACTTCATATTCAAGTACCGGTGGTTGGAACAGTCGTTTGCTTTCGATATCGACATAGTGATGAGTTTGTGCAGCAATGAACGCCAAACTACCGTTTGGTACAAGTAATCGTTGTTGAAACTCATTCCGTAAGAGCAACCCCTTCTGAAGTCCAATCAGCGTGCCAATAGTTTGTTTTGGGCAAACAATCATGTTGCTGTGCTCTCTGGAAGAGATAGTATTGTTCTTTTGATTGACAAAGAACTGCAAACCCATACGTGGGAGATCTACAACGATTCTATCTTGTTCAATAAACATTTGCATGTACTTGGGTCTCTCTAGTCGGTCCAACACTTTCTTTGTTACCACTGTAAATGAGTCACTGTTGATGTTGATCAAGGTTCTTCCTGATGCCTCCACAAGTATATTTTGTTCAATGTTAAACCGGTACTGCACTGTTGGTACATCAAATATACTCTGACCTAGTGCTCTAAACTCTATTTCATGAGTGCTCTTATTGTACCAGTGTTGATATTTGTTCACGAGATCTGATGGAAGACTTCTCTTGAACAACGAGTGCGGTAGCAAAACACGTTCAACTCCATGTAACTTTTCTATTACCTGCAACTCTGTACCCATCATAAAGGTTAACGTTGCCTCGTGATATGATTGTTTGGTTACAAATGTTTTGTATCCGTATGGCAAAACATCAAAAACAAGCGTTGGGTCAAAGTTTCTCTTGTACAGTGGGTGATCGATCACATCTTGACCTAATCTTGCAATTGGCATCCCATCAACTAAAAACTTCCCTGAGAGAAAGTCAAGTTGCATTGATCCCACTTTAGGAGATAAAGTGTATATTGTATGGACCACTGCTCCGTCTCTTCTCCAAACTTCTGTTGTAATTTCTTTCGCTGTAGGCCACGCTTGTAGTACAAACATATTAAGTACATTGTCTGTTATACTTGCACCATATTTGTTGAAAATTCTTCGCGCAGAACGAGAAACACGCCATAGTATATTTTGGTCGTGTATTGGTAAAGTACCTACTGTTGCATCACTTAGAAATAGCTCATCGTTGATTTGTGAAATAAACACTAGCCAATCAAGTTGATCATTGTCATTGGTCACCACATGATTCAAATAATCAGCATCTACAGCATAGGTAAGCGCACCACACGCTGCTGTAAGTGCTATGCATTGTCTCATCTCTATGATATCCTTCGGATCAGTGAGTCTTGCGCAAACAGCCTTCATCTCAACAATCCAGTGCTTTACGAGTTGTCTGCACTTGTGAATGAATGTTTTTGCTATGCTTGTATTCCTCTCATTGTTGGTGATTGTCAAAATATGACATGCCAGTGTAGTTATAGTCGCGACAACATTTCTTTCGTTCCAATTCTGCGTGAATCGCTCTATGGTGTCGTCCAATAATTTTAGTAAATGCCGTACTAACATTGCGTTGTGGTGTAACTCTGAATTTTCCCCTTCATTTGCTTGCCATGCCACTTGACACAATAACGCATACGCTGCTTGCGTTTTGATCGATAACGACCGATCTTCCAACACCGCTATTATGTTTCTCCACTGAAGGTTAGACTGTGCTCTTAGCGTACCAAAACTGATAAACTCTGGCAGAGACAAGTCCTGATGACACGTAGACTGTTTGGCGTACACTTCGTTCTCCGTATATCTATCACTATCAATGGTCCACTGCAGGCATTTGTATGGTTCGTCAAAAATCTTTAGTTTGCAGTGTTGTAGTATTGTCACGCTCTTGGAGATGATAACACGTTTATGGGTCGTTGTAGGATAGTACGTGAGCCCATTTGGTTTTAACCACGCATCGTCGCCACTGTGTACAAATGACTGACTAGCATAGTGTGATGAGGCAAAAGGTTTTGTAGAGCTTCCTATTGTAACTAATTTGCTACTACTAGTATGCCATTGGCTCAAGGCGTGATATTCGCTCAAGTTCATGTAAACCTCTGCACCTGATTTTGTCTCTCTAACGTTATCATCACCATCACATAAATCGCCAACGATTCGATAAGTCAAGTCTCTGAGTTGCGATAAAATCTGTGGAACACGTAGTTCAAACACAACTATCTGCGCTGCTACATCATCATCGGGAAGTGGCCACTCATGTACAGCCATCATTCTCCGTTGTAGAGCGCGTCTAGTACAACACTTGTCACATGAATTCCAGTACGCATGATAGTGATCAAGACGATCCATTCTAGCTGTTTCTTCTCTCACATGTTGCATCTCTTTTTTCACTTCTATTCGCTTGGCTGCTCTCTTCTCAATAGCATCAAGAAGAATATTGTTTTTCACTCTTTTCATATCTTGTGATTGCTCATAAAATCTATTAGCAAATGATTTTGGATTGTTAACGGCACTCCCTGGATCGTATATAGGGTAGTGTTTGGCACTATTATTTCTCTCAACAATATACTTTTCCAATTCACATAGTCGGCGAACCTGTGAACGAAATGGTAGTAACAGCGATGTAAATATTGACAAGTCAATACCAGTATAATGCTCCTTTAAAATCGGATGCTCCTCGCTTGCGTGCTTATCAAACTTCATCCATACTTCACATACAGTGAGAAACATTTCGCTCCATCCTTCCGGATTCGATGCATACTTGACACGAGCTGAATCGATGTATACTTCAGTCTTTTTGAAGAGTTCGATCATGGATAGTTGATTCCAAGTTTCTTTAAACTCGCATATTGGATCTGCTTGTGATGTTGTGCATAGCGTGTACTCGATCGATGCTTCTTGTTTATGTAGTAATTGTTCAACATACTCGTTCACTCTTGGAATTCGGATTCTGGTATCTTTTTGGAAATTCACTTTTGTGAGGTCAAAATGTACGGTCTCTTTCTTTCTAAATTCTTCCCATCTTGCATCTAGTGTTCTTCTGATGTCTAAACAAACATCATTCACACGACTAAAAACACGCTTGCCAAACACTTGTAAATCGTTGTTAAGCGTAACATCCAGTGACAATTCTTCTTTTCGTTTCGCAATCTTTTTGATCATTTGGAATGGAATATCTGTACCGTCATCTTCGTTTGCTTTCATTGTCTTTAGTTTAATTTCGCATAGTCTGGTTAGAATCATCAAAATAGTTAATTTGTACGCTAATCTGCCGTTTTGTTGTCCCAGTATAGAAACGAATTTGGTGTGTAGCGCGACTTTGATGCAAAACCACATAGATGATCGTCTATTTGGATTTTCTGCGTTCTCCCATAGAATGTCATCACGAATCTTTTTTGTTACGCGAGTCCCGTCTGTGGGTCCGTGACATCCTGCGAGTATGTGCATCAACCAACTAGTCACGTACTCTGGACTCACAACTTCACGATGTTCGTCAGTTGATGTCTAAATGTTAGGTACAAAAATGTCTGCACTTACGTCTTTCTTGGCAACTTGCGCGATAGCATCTTGGAGTGCATTATTTGTCAAGTCTGCAAGTGTTCGCGAAAATACAAGTTTGAACTGTGAATCATTAAATCGTGCGTTTGATATTTCAGTATACGGGCCAGGATATTCACTGCGCAAGTTTCCAGGTGCTGTGACTGGCTCTTGCGTGCAAGATACTTCAAAAGCACCAACCAGTACGCCAGTCTCACGTTGTGTAAGCATAATTCCTGCGTTTTGACTTCGTATGAAAAGCGAAATAGTGTCGTTCATCTGCATTTCGTCCAACAGCTTGTTTACATCTTCAGCGTTAAGTGATGCACCGTTCTGTAAATATTCAAAGTTTCGCATCATCTTCACAACACTTGAGAACAACTCAATGTTGCAATTCTTTTGGATTATTTTCGAAACGCGCGACAATAGTTTCGATTCTTCTTGCTCTAGCTCGTCATCACGTGACTGTGGTAAATTTCGCAGCCAGAACAAGTGTTCAATGGTGAAGCGTAATGGGTCTTCTAACAGACCAAGCTTCATTGTTTGAAAAGCGTGTTAGCATAATTTCCTCTTTGCTTTACAATCACTTTATGCTTCGAATTTCCTCTACGTAGCGCAGCTTCGAGCGCTAGTGGTTCAAATTAGCAAACACAAAACTGACGATTAATGTAAAAAGTTTATAGTTGTAAAAAAAGCGCGGTTAACCTGACAGTTCGAGCATAAACAAAACCTTGTGTTCAACTTCAAATGGCCTCCTCAGACCCAAGTATTAAGGTTCTACCAGAAATTGGTACGCGCATTGCTCACCACTAACAACTATAGACTTTGTCGTGGATGGTTTCACAATCAAAAATAAGACAGACTACAAATACTGGTTTTTGACGTACATTCAAATTGAAATTATGTAACAAACTGTAGACACTTTCACTCGGATCACTACTGCGGACTGACTAAAAAATGGAAACATGGAAATATTTGTATGTCTTTTTTCATGCTTTTTAACAAATAGATGCGTCGCCAGAAACGTGTAATTTGGTAAAACTAAAATTCGGCGTCGACTCATCAATACTTAGGCCTCTAGAGTGTAAGAAACGTATTTGTACAACTAACACAATAGTTAACAAACGACACGATGTAAATGGCACAAAAGTGACACTCATGTCAGCAAATCACTGTCCAGGCAGTGCTGTAATGCTATTCGAACTGCCATCAGGCAAAACGTACCTACATACTGGAGACTTTCGCTTCAATCAAGAGTTATTCTCCACGTATGAACCACTCAAACCTTTTTTCAAAAAGCGTGACCCAGATGATACAACAGACGCAAAACAACTCACTGCGATATACCTAGACACAACTTATTGCGATCCCATCTACACTTTTCCAAAACAAATGGATGCCATAAAACTCATAACTAATATCGTGAAAGAAAAGAAACGCCAAGGAAAAAAGATACTCAGTTTGATCGGAACTTACTACATTGGTAAAGAAAGAATCGCACAAAATATCGCCAAAGAATGTGATTGCAAAATATTCGTTACTATTGACAAACACAAGGCGATCAAATGTTTGGGTCTCCCAGATGAAGATAAATTCACAATGAACCCACAACAAACAGATGTTCATATTGTATCCATGTCGCATCTAGGTTGGAAAAAGTTATTTGAAAATCGAGTAAATCAAGGAACGTACGATGAAATAATCGCGTTTCGACCATCCGCATGGTGTTTCAAAGAACTTGCAGAAGAGTCATCTATGGTACCCGATGTACCTTCAGGATCTATCAAAACAGTACCAGTCAACTTTACTCGTCGATCCAACATTACAGTAGTTGATGTACCATACAGTGAACATTCTAGTTTTGCAGAACTTCGACAATGTGTGGAATTACTAAATACAAAAAAGATTGTTCCTACAGTGTACAAGAGTAGGGATCAAATGAACAAAATGTTGTACTATTTGAGTGACCAGTACTGCATGAAGATGATTAATTTGAAACTAAGCATTCCTGATGATTTGATCAATGCAAACGCAAAACCAGCCAGTGCGAAAAAAAAGCAACCAGAGCCAGTTAAAGATTCTACTGTTCGTACGTTATTTGACATGGCGAAAAAGGGTGTAAATTTTGTCAAAAGTTCATTCTTTGCGACAGCAGAACCAAAGAAGTTGGTATTAAAAAAGAGTCCAATGAAAGAAAGTCCAGCCAAGAGTGAATCGTTTGATGATTCGCAAATTTCCCACGGAAGTGAATTTGGAATGGATGACTCACAGAGCATGAATTTTGATGATTCGCAACAATTGAACTTTGGCATGGATGACGATTTTATAGATATGGAAGCGTTTGATATAAAGTTACCACAAACATTATTGGATCGATGTAAAAAAGAAAATGTGAAACAAGAAGAACCAGATGTTATCGTGATTGACGATGAAGAATCTCAATCGAGCACATCAGGTCCAAGTGTTACACCTGTGAAAGATATGCAAGAGGAACCCGCAAGAAAGAAATTGATTTTGAAAAAGAGAAAAGTAGATGAAACGTCAAATGCAAAAACTCCAGCAAAGAAAAAGGTGAAAATAACACCACCGCCACAAAAATCAACATTGATGTCGTTTTGGAGTAAGAAATGAGTATTTCATTTACCTACAGCTGCTTTGTAGATTGTTCGATGTGAATTTTCGGACAAGTATAAATTCTTCTTTTCGTTGTCAAATACGAGTCCATTGATTTCAGAACCTTTAACGCGAACAATGGCTTGCACTTTTCCATCTGGTTTTAGAATCGTAATTTGACCTGTTTGCCCTTCGTCTGTATTCTCAACATCTGCAAAATCAAAGTTTGATACATGTAGATTGCCTTTTGAATCGCAAGCGAGTGCCATTGGTCCAAATCCTCCCGAAAACTGATGAAATACAGAACAATGAAATACGCCGATTGGTTTTTGAGCGAAACGCAGTATTCGATTTTGCATTGTCTCCGCAACGTAGAGCAAATCTTCTGATGGTGATAGTGCAATACCACTTGGATGCGCTAAACATTCGTACGCTAGTGGTTGTATCTGATCTCCATTTGTACAAAACACGCTGCCTTTCGGATTCTGAATACTTGTTTCTCCAATAGCTCCACTATCGGTAAAATACATTGCGCCATTACGATTAAATACAAGTTGATTAGGTCCTACAAACGGCTTCCCATCGTATTCGTTAATAAATTCTATTATCTCTCCGTTCTCAGAAAGCTGAACTTTTAGTGTGACTAAAATTGAACTCATACATACGTATTGCCTGCCGAGCCAAGTCGCAAATATACATTGTATTATTCGAATCAAAGGTCACACTATTTGGTACTCCATTGGTGTTACCTACAGTTTGAATTTCAGTTCCATCTACAAGATTGATGTCCCCAGTCTCTGGAGAACAAAAATACAACAATCCAGCATTGTCAAACGCAGGTGATGATATCTTAGTTTGACTCTCAAGAACAGTCTCCATGGAACAAACTTTTGGCGCCAAAAATGTTATCTACAGCTGTACTAAGTACATGAAAGAAGTTTGTTAATTATGTATCAAAATTGTTTATATAATTTACAAGGAAGTGAGAGTACGTTGGATTGCACCTTCATCAGCAATCTTTCTCCATTCAGCTAGGTTACCACCAAAGATGTGGGTCTCACCATTAAGCATTCCCTTCTTATAATCTCTAGATAAGTCCAAGAAACTAACTGGACCTTGTTGCTTCAAGTCAGAGTCCAAGAAGTACCATTCACCAGCGTATTGTGGTGGAACTTCTTTAGTTGGAGGGCTTGGACGTGGAAGTGGTTTTTGGACTTGGGAAATTCCCATAGCACCAAACTTTTGTGACATGCCTTGTGATGATGAGCGAGCTCTTGGTGCAGAGTTGTTAACTGCAGCTGTTGCCTTTTCCATAGCATCAGCCATCTTGCGAGTGCAGTTCATCAACTCCTTGAGCATGGTTTGTACCATTGGGTCAAGGGAATCTGGTCTACGGTCCATCAAGTCGCGCATGGCTTGCTTGTTTTCTCTAGTGGACTCGTCGTATTGTTCTTCGTAGGTTTGCATCTTCTCCTTCATTCTTACTAGTTCGGTAGCCTTGTCGCCCTTGTTGCTTGCGGACAAGGTCTTTACTTTGTCGCTAAAGTAGTCGTATTCGAGTTGAATCTTCTTGCGTTGAGCGTGTTTGTCTTTGAGTGGAGCGAACAATGCGTGGAATTCGTTAGCTGGTTCGATGAAACCACGGCTGACTGCAGCTTGGAATGGTTTGACGGCCATTTCGTCCATCTCTTCTGCAATCTTTACCAATTGTTTGACTTCTTCTGGTGGAGTATCGTCGGTGGTCAAGTACATTTCTTCGAATGCCTTTCCCATAAATCTGAGAGTGCTAGTCATCGCGTGGAAGTTATCTACCAATTGTCCTGCGTATTTTGCCAAGTGCTCCGAGTTCTTTGACAACTTATCGATGCTGTTTTGCATGTAAATATATTCCTCATCGTCAGAACCAGACCCTTTGACTTTGGTCTTGATTGCTTGACTGGTTTGAATGAGTGTACGTTTGAAAGTCTTCATTGTGATACTGTTGCTGTTTTTTTTGAGAAATGAAATAGAACAGCGGATTTGATTTAAATTAGAGTGGAAAAATATCGTACACCATGTATAGGAAAGGGGAAAAGAAAATAGAAGTTAAAATTAGACCAGAATGTCTTACAATGAAAAAGTGGCAACTTCTTTGTTAGGAAGTGCACTTGTTTCTACAGATATGTATGTGTGGGATTTGGTGCGTAAAGCATTAACAATAATGAAACACCAAAAGTAATGTGAAGAAGATATTAACGAAATTAAATCTTACTAAGAGAAGACAACAAAAAGAAAAAACATAGCAAATTAAATAAACACTAGTACATTATATTAAGATTTAAACCTTGGCAAGCTTGGCCTTTTGATATTCAAGAGATCTTCTTGACAATCTCAAACCACCCCATTGTTTGTTTTGTTCAGCGAATCGTTCATTGAATGAACCACGAACTGATTCCAAAACCTTGGAGAGTTCGTCCTTGTCTTCCTTTCTTACGTCAGTTAGGCAAACTACTGAAGTGTTCTTC
>JAESGV010000717.1_pt1 | contig 14366 bp, 6 predicted proteins | sample 9269781 | NCBI WGS metagenome assembly JAESGV01 (sample SAMN15741586, study PRJNA653496) | algae metagenome | isolation source: Tildeniella torsiva UHER 1998/13D and co-occurring heterotrophs from... | place: Slovakia: Slovak Paradise National Park, Hrabusice, Kosice Region | collected 2000-01-01 | reverse complement strand
ACAGACAAATTTGTGAGTTAAGACGTTAGGTGAAAAATGACAGATGACAGCAGACGAATTGTAACCTATTCGTAATTATGTCTTGCCGACCTATCTACAAAGAACACGTATTTTTATGCTATGGTCACAGTGCTGATTGTGTTCTATGTACTGGCGTTTCCATGTGCCCGTCTTGTGACGGTGACTTTTCCACCTCTTGTTTTATATTTAGAGGCAATTCTGACTTTAACAATGACAAATGTTTTGGTAACGACTGTGGGTGGTCAGTATCAACTCCATACAAATTCTTGTGGAATGCAGTTGGCGCATATCTAAAATCTTTGAAAACACTTGCATTTGGATTATCCTCTTGTGGTAACCCACTATCATCATCGTCATCTCTTTCGTCATCACTATCATTCAAGTTACGGAAATACGACGTATCGTATTTATCTTTGATATCGATACGTATTGGAGGTTGTTCATTACGAATTAATGCCCAATTGACTCCCTTGAAGAAGGGATGCGCTTTGATATCAGCAGCGCCGTTTTTGTGACCAAGTCTCTTCTTTTGGTCTATGTGTAATAGTTTTTTGATCAAATCTTTGCAACTCTTGTTAATGGCAACACCACCTTTTGATGGAAAATCAATCTTTTTCGTGAGAATGTGATTAAAAGTATCTTTTTGACTTCCACCCTTGAATGGTGTACACCCAAACAACATTTCAAATATTAAAATACCAAATGTCCACCAATCAACAGATGAAGTATGTCCAACACCTGTAATGACCTCTGGAGCAATGTACTCTTCAGTTCCAACAAATGAATTAAATTGTTGGATTTGTTTTGTGTCAGTTTTCATTGTCTAAGGTTAGTCGCGTCTGAAAATATACATACTCTTTTTGATGAGAATAAACCACCTTTTGTGAGTTTTGGTGGTGCAGGTTGTACGGCGCACTGTTTTGACAAATCAAAATCGGTAAGTCGAACGTGTCCGCTATGGTGTAAAAGAATATTTTCTGGTTTCAAATCACGATAAATAAAACCCATCATGTGCAAGTACTCCAATGCTAGCAAAACTTCTGCAGCATAAAATTTGACACTATTTTCCGGTAAACATTTGTTTGGTTGTCGTTGTAGCATTCTAAAGAACTCACCTCCTGCGCAGTATTCCATGACAAAATATAGTTTGTCTGCTCCTTGGAATGAACAATAAAGTGTTACGATAAATGGATGGTCGGTAGTAGCGAGGATTTCTCTTTCGGTAAGTACGCGCTTAACCTGCAATGTTAGATAAAAAGTGTAGTGTGGATACCTTATTTCTTTGAATCATTTCTTCTTTTCTCAAAACTTTCATTGCAAATAGCTTTTCTGTGCCTTTTAGACGAACCAAATATACTTTGCCGACGTCTCCTCTGCCCAACAGTTTAATTTTTTCAAAATCTGCTGGTCCCATAGTACTAAAATCGATCTGCGAAACATCTAGATTGGCCAATCCCTCGGAACTGTTATTTGGTCGTAGTACAGGTGCATCCAACTCTTCCATCTTATGTTCTACCACTATCGGTTCTTGTTTTGTTTCAACGTGGTTTCCATTGTTGTGTCCCTTCTCGTCACCGTTTAGAGTGATATCCTGTGGCGAGGCGGTGTCGACACTGCCAATGACATCTAGAGAAGTTATGGAAGACATGTTTGTTTGCGTAGAAATCGCTGGTTGACTTGTAGTCCAAGAAAGACAAGGTAATTTTAGACCAGAAAGTGCCTGATACCTGTACCTCCTTGTTCTGAAGTCTCTACTATCGCTTAGTTGCTTCTGTTACTAGTTTTCACTCCTGACACCAATACGGGTAGTTGTTGTCTTGAAAGTTCAAACAAGCCGGATAATTTCAGCGCACAACCCAACCAGCAAGGACAAACAAAAGCCATGATGAACACAAGACCCATGTCTCTGGCTGCTCCACAACAACGCTCTATGAGCGTTACAAACCAAAGCAGATTCGCGAATAGCATGCCTTCCATGCATCAAAATGTACAACAAACACAACAACCACCTACAAACAACGCTCTAGTGTATGATCGACTATTACACTTGTACTATCGTGACCCAGTCGCATTTGCAGAAATTATTGAACTAGACTTATTCCGAACAAAAAGCGTGCTACAAAATACAGTGTTTGAAGAGGCTGATTTATACAACTCGTTCGAGAAAGCGTACATTTTTACAGAAAAAGATGGAGAGGAGGATATACAACACAAAACGGAGCTTCGTACGGCAGTGAAGAATTTATTTGTACAGGCTGCCATGGACGATGACCACTGTCCCTCGCTAATATCGTTTCACATGTTATTATACAAGAGGATAAAAATACTAGAAAAAGTACAAGAATTTCAACACTTGCGATTGAACGATTTAAAACGACTAAAAAGTGGATTCGAAACAATGAGCCTGACAACAGCCATGTCAGGTGTAAATAGAGACGAAAATATCGCATTATTGAAGAACCTACAAAAAGCAATGCAAAAGAGTGATGTGAAGCGCGGACTCTTCGCGAAACTACGCAAATCACGTTCCGAAGCAGTGTATAAACTATTATCGAAACATACTGGACCAGTGTCTATGCCCAATTCGGACATGGCCGTTGTTCAAGACTATTTGATGAATTTTTCTAGTGATCGTGAAAACTCGGTAAAGCGGAAATCCAAGTCGATATTGTCCCTATTTTTACTTGCATTAGGAAAAGGTTCACTTCTAGATATGCTCATGGTATTGAGTAGTATGCTATCCATCACGACAACAACACCTGCGAAACCACCAACAGGAAGCGCAAGACAAGGAGATTTTTTACCCAATGATGAAACTGATGAGGGAGGAATTTCACTTCGACCAGAAACCATCAAATCATTGCAACGATTCCAAGCCATTATTTATGAAAAATTATCACACATCCAAACCAACAATTTTAAAGACGAAGAGAAAAACAATGCACAATTTGATCCACAACGAGTGATCAAGAATCCAGAATATAATCTACCCAACAGTACCAAGAAACCAATTTCTGTTCGTCGCCTATTTGTATTTTTATTATCACACTTGGATTTACTCGCATCGGCGTACTTGAGTGGACCAGGATTATTGTACAGTAAGACAGTAACAAGTATCACCAATAACACAGTGAACATTAGTTTCTGTGTAGAGGCACTTCCACAAACGTTTGAAGTATTGCGGTCATTACTAGATCGATTACTATCTGCCGATGTAGGAAATGACAATAATGCCAATTATGCACGCATGTACTCTGCTGTTGCAGTACTACGTTTACTACGTATCAATATCGAATCACTATCACTTTGGAAAAAAGATCAAGAACAATTGTCAAGTTTAACGGGTCGTATTTCACAGAGTACAACGAGAACAGTTAGTAACGACTTTTTGGTGGAACTGAAAGAATATTTCTTCCAAATTTTGCGCAATCAACAACCAGAAGAGGTTAAAACGGAAAACATAGAAGTGGACAGTGCGAGTGAATCTACTGTGCCAAGAACATCACCACGGAAAAGTCAACAAAAGAATAATCAAAAAGGAGGATCCGTGCAGAATCCTACCGATCCAGATGAGTTGCAATATGAGATTTCACACGCCGATTGTTTCGTCGTTATCACCAAAATACCTTCACCTTCTCCCAGACCTGTACAGTATTATTTAAATGAGAGAGAATCAGAAATTATTGTGAGTGAAATGGCGTCGATTATATGTACTGGTTTCACATTGTTCTTTGCTTCACACGTGATGCAAAAAGATTTTATTATTGATGCCATTCGGACGTATCAACCACGATCACTGAAGAGTATGATTTTGTACAAGGTATTGCAAAAGATGACTGATGATTCAATACTGTTTGATTCGTTCATGATTCAAGGTATTGGGTCGAACGAATCGCCCCTACCATTTTTGAATTGTATAATTACATTTTTGAAGAAAAACACGCAAGACAAACTACGGCAACCAGAAGCCAATATGGGTCTCATTGATGGAATTAATTTGTATTTCCAACGACTATTGCTCATGTGGCTAAACCATTTGGTCAAAGTAATTTCTGGAGTCTATGTTCGATCCAAAGCATCGACACTACCAACAATTTCACTTAGTTCCGGAACTGGAAAAATACTATTAGAATATGGATCTGGAGTTTTGGAAGCATCAGCAGAAATTTTATCTGCTGCATGTTCAGAACTTACTGAACTTGAACCACAAAAAGAAAACCAAGAAGCGTGGATGATGACAAAACAAAGGATCGAACAAACTCTTCATGATTCATTATTTGGAAGACAAGCGTTTCCACTACTCGAAGCGTTTATCAAATTCATGTGGCGTTGTGGACATTCACAAGAAGAAACACAACAAATGCAAAAGTTAACTGCATTCTTGTACCCATACGTTACTGATATTTTACGTTCTGTCAACTTGTTGAACACGTTACTAGAAAAGTCGGATAAACCATTCGAGTGGTATATCGTTGAAACAGATCATCCATATGAGAGTAGTATCAATCAAAAAATTGAAGTTGCGTTCGATAAACCAGATGAACAAACATCTGTCGTGGCTGTTGCAGTCAAATTTGATCCAAGATGTAGAACTGCGGCACCTTCTGACAATTTGCGCATTTCTGGGAATAATGGAGTACCCAATGTGCAAGCACTACAGTTTTCAGGTTTTGGAAACACGATACCGGTTAACCCACTCATGACGTGGGGAAATTCTATGAATTTGACTTTCATGTCAGATGACAAGCATACCGATTGGGGTATGAGATGTGCAGTGTATCCTGTATTTGATCAAAATTGGTTGTATGAAATAGAGAAAAAATTGGGATGGCTAGGAGGAAGATGTTGTGCATTTGTATTGTCATCGTATCCTTATTCACCAGATGAAACTTTGTACGCATCATGGTTATGTTCCCAACTTTTCACCAATGGACTTGAAATTAATGAATGGAAAGAACTTAGTGTGAAACTAAATTTACCAGTCAATCGCAGGAAACAATCGGGAATGAATTTGAAAGAAGGACATTCCCTTCCTGTTCAAGAGGAAGAAGAGAAGTTGAGCATTCGTGACCAATTCTTACAAGATTTGGTTCACGCACAAAATCGCGCAGGAGAGATGATCAAATTTATTTACGATCACTTGCGCAATGAAGGTGCAACATTCTTGGAGAATGCGGATATTATTGCTTCTGAAAGAGCTGTTATCGCAGCAGTACTCAAACACACCGATTTGGTTGGTGTAGCGATACGTTTCACAGATGAAGTTATCAACTATCAAAGCAGCATGAAATCAAAACCAATTCCTCCATCAGGGTTACTCATGGTATGGAGAAATGCTAGAAAGATACGTATGTGGATGGCATCAAAGAAACAAAAGCAACAAACACAGTACCACAGTATCAAGGAATTCATTGTACAAAAAGCACAATTCTTGGCTTCGTTGAGAAGTGCCACTTTTGCTCATGTTCCTGCAGTTGGTTCAGAACAAGATATCTCAACACCAGTTGACTACATTATTGAAACGTTGGACAGACAAACGCGTTCAAATGCAGAACCAATTGTTTCTCAACAACAACAAAGCAGTTCGACGAATTTAACGACTATGAAAGTTTTAAAGGGTGTAACTTCCCAAAAGATGAATAACAGAGAACAAGCATTGTCACGATGGAAGCAAATACTCGTACTTTGGCGCATTGGAAGAAAATGGAAATTGCACACGCTAAGAAGAGAAGGTGTTCCACACATTTCTCAAGATGACAAACGAAATATTGATAGAATTTCAGATCTAGTTCTCACGTTTGTACAAAGTGATATTATACCTTCGAGAATCCAAGCTCTAATGTCAATGAGAAAAGAACGTGCTCTCAATCGTGCTCGTGCTTTCCGCATGTACACCGAATTGTTAACATGTACACAATACGGAAGTGTAAAGGCAGAAATCTTGCAAGGAGCGAAAGAAATACTCAAGAGTCGATCCATGAAGAAACACAACAGTGTAGATTTCCATTATTTCAACAATATCGAAGGATGTGGACCAGTCTATAATGAAGTATTAGCTGACTCATTCAACAAGTTTTTACAAGCTGTCATGTCTGAATTCGAACCTACAGACTATAACGTACTCAATACTGGACTATTGCGTGAAATTTTAGATTCATGTTTCTTTAGTTTCAAACCATCAGACATTGAGTGGGTATTGGCACTAGATTTTTTGCAAAAACTTTGCCCATTAATGTACGACCAAGGAGAGGAAGTTGCAAGCACTGGCAAGTTTAAAAAGTCATCGTCACGTGTTGAAGAGAAAAAAGATAACAACAAACGAGCATGGAAGATTTTCCGCCTCTTGTCCGTACGTTGTGTAGAAATGTTAGAAGAATGGGATGAACGTGAAATGCATCAAATTCAAGTTGTTCGCAGAGCAAACGTTCGTTCTCGTTTGAACCAACTTCGTGACAAGATTTTCGGATTATTGTTCGATGAGTTGGAAAAAATGTCAGGACATGGAAATCCTCAACCTGCCGTATTAGAAGAAATGTTATCGTTGATGGTCAGTTTATGCAGTACAGAATCTGCACAAGCAAGTTTGTCATCGACACGTTTCCAACGATTACTACTACCACTACTCAAACTAGGTTTCCCTCGTGTGCAAGAACTCGCTTTGCAACTATGCGGACAAATTATTCTTGGTCAACCTCAAGAAGAAGGCGAATCTCAAGAGACAGTAGATCTTGGCCAAAGTTCACTTCTCAATGTTCTATTCGACTTCTTGGGTTCGTATGAAATTCGACAAGTTGTTGGTAGTGATCCTCAATCACCTGATTCAAGTCCTATGGGACTCAGAATGGCAAGAGAAGTATTCTCACTCATTAGAAGACTATTTGATTCGAACACGTCATCTGCGCATTGGAAGAAGACTATTAGTGCCATGATTCAAAAACTTTTGGAAGAATCGTACGCATCTCTCAATAGTATTTTGGAAACGCAAAAGGATCTAAAAGTCGGATTTGACAAGTTGGTAGTCACTGACGACATGATCAAAACATTTAAACATATTTTGTCATCCATTACACTCATCAACGGTTTCCGTCACATTCCAGAAGTTGGTGAAGATGTACAAGTTTTGTTAAATGGAAAGTGGATGGATGTGACAGTAACTTGTTTGGAAGAAAACAGACACACTGCTAAAGTACTTATCAAAGACGAAAAAGTAATTCACAAGGTACAACGTGTACCATTTGAGAATCTTCGAACATTGACTGAAGATCCACTCCAAGAATCAGCTTTCGATTTCACACAAGATTTTGTCAAGTCACTCTTCAAATTTGTACAAGTATGTGGCGACACAATTTCAACAAGTCATGCACATTGTCATCACCACCACAAGGCAGATGATTCGAGCGCACAAATTCTCTTTACCAATTTGTGGACAAGAACTTTGCATTTGATTGATCAATGGGCAAATCAAGACAAGAGTGCTATTGCTGAGTACTTATTCAAAGGTGATATGGAAGAGTTCCAATCGTTACTTAAATATGCAGAACATGATACCAAGATTATGTACGGTACAGAACTCAAACTAGATTCTTGCTCGTATGCATTCACAGGAAAGCGATTCACAAGACAACATTACTACTCGTGTATTACTTGTGGTATGTCAAACACTCGTGCAGTTTGTTCTGCATGTGCTCGTACTTGTCATCGTGGTCACAGACTAGGTGCTCCAGAAGTTGGAGAGTTTTATTGTGATTGTGGATCAGGAGAAGGTAAATTCCCATGTAAATCATTGAAAACGGCTGCACCTGATGCAGTTCCATCATTGGAGCGATTCGAGTCACTTACGCTACGTTTGCAACAAGCGATGCAACTACGTGTTTATTTGCAAAATCATAGCCATGAACAACAAGCACAGACACAAACAGGCAACGACGAATCAAAAGGACCAACATCGTTCCTAGCTCCCTACAATGGTTTAGGATACAGTGTTGACACAATCAATGCTCACAATGAGATCACATTTTCACACAACACCAACGGATTGAGTATGGTCGGAACAGATAATCCAGTTCCTGTACATTGGCCAGGATTCTACTTCGAAGTAGAAATTACAAACAGTGGAAAGGCGAACAGCGCAATTGCGCTTGGTTTTGCAGAAGAAGTCCGTAATAATCGACAATGGCCTGATGTGTTAGAAGGTAGTTACACATACCACATCACAAACGGATCGTTATATCGTGGTTCACAACTATTTAAATCACAATTTGGTGCTCCTTGTGCCAAGGGAGATGTCATTGGTTGTGGTTACACCAAAGAACACAAAGTTATCTTTTTCACACGAAATGGAACTTATTTGGGAAATGCCTTCACCAATGTTAATTTTGATGGAAAGAATTGTTTCCCTGTGATTCATTTACGCGGAGACAGACTAAGTATTCGTACCAATCTTTCTGGTCAATTCCAATTTGCACTCGCGCGAGCATACAAGAGTATTTATACTGCAATGGTGTCAAGTCAAAGTGGTAATCGTCAACTTTTACCCAACACATCACTACCACCATCCACAGAAAGTGAAGTCGATCCTGAAACAGGAATAACATACCACAAACTTATGATGGATGAGTTGGCAACTCTCGGGTTCCCAGAAGTCGAATGTAAGAACGCACTACAACAATATCCAAACAACTTGAACGCTGCTGCAGCATGGTTGTACAGAAGCAGGACACGTCCACTCCGTCATCAACTCGCTGATGAACTAATACGCATGGGCTTTGAACCAGAACTATGCTTGAAAGCGCTCAAAATTTGCAAAGATAATGTTCAAGTTGCTTTGAATTGGCTGTTAGATGGTAACACACTCGATGGAGATGTAGTCGAAGATCCTACATCAGAACAAGATGACAAAGGTGTCGCGTTTTTGGGCGCTACTGCTCATGCCTATGAAATCAAGTCACTAACGATGAAGGGTATTCTACAAAACCCAGAAATCAAAATCAATGAGAATACGTTTAGTGATGTACAACTCGCAAAAGTCAATGTGGATGATTTGTTAGTTGTTAGTCCCTATTTGAACGATGACAAGAAGAATCTTTCTACCAATGCGTCAATTGCTAGAATGCAGAGTCAAATCGGTGTAGTCGTTCGAAAAATGGGTAATGGTGCTCATTTACAAACCATTGATCCTGTATCGGGTGATACATACACTGCGTTTGTAAGTACCCAACACTTGATGACTCCTCCACAAGAATTTAGATCCATCTCTTTGTCCAATTTGACACAAAAAGTCGCAAGTTATTATACCATTACTGGTACACTACTCTGTAGAAAAATATTGAGAAATGTATACTCACAAGGCGCATTGAAGACAATTAACATTCCACAACCTAATTATGCTTTCGTAAGATCGCAATTGTACAAGTCAGTCAAGATTTTATTCTTGGATCAATACCAACTCCAAGACCATAACATGGTCGCTGTGGATCCACAATTAGATGCAACCTTGCAAACATTGACACAACAATTGAACGAAACCAAAGTACAAGTCATTGGAGAAAATAATTCAAAATTAGCAACATACTCAATGTTTGACCATTTAGTACCAGAATCATTCAAAGAGTTAAACGAGTACTTGGAAGCTGCTCCACATACTAGAAAGATAGATTTCAAGAGCGAATATCTTGGAACTAAACATTTAGTTCGCTTTTGGGGTGCTTCATCAATTGTACTCACGTTCTCCAAGTGTACATTTGCCATTAACGATATGATCAATTTCTATTTTGATAGTTTGGGCAAGAAACCTGCTATTCAACCTGTCAAGGGTCCTGGAGAAATTCCAAATCGATTGGTCATTTCAGGTGACCATTTCTTTTTCGAATTCAAGACAGTGTCACTTGTGGAAGGTTCAGGTTTCTATTTTTATGCTACACCAAGTAGTCACCGTTTGGACGAGAGACAAGCGTTGAGTCAACCAAACTTGGCTCTTGCTACACTCTGCTTACGAAACGCATCAAGACAGTTCTGGCATAGACACATGCTGCGTGAAAAGATTGGAGCTAGAACCTTTGAAAAAGTGTTACAGTACATAACAACTCCATTTGCACCATTCAAGAAGACAGTTTGTGAAGCATTTGGAATCATGTGCACTGAAATCAGTGACATTCTAAGAACACCAAACCAACCATACACTCCTCCATCATTGGTAGGTTTGAAACGATTCCGTTCAGAATTACAAGATTTGTACATTGAATTCCAAAAATACAACGAAGTTGAAGCAATGGCGTTACCCAACTTCCACGCACTACTCGATCTCATGTCAATTATACGTACACTACTTGCTTCAGATTTATGTGTAAGCAGTTTCTCACAAGAGTCCAAGTATCATATCTACAGCTATCAAGATGATGCTTACACACGACAAATCAAAGCATGTACATCATGTATGATGACAAGTACAGGTCCAAACAGTGTTCCAAAATATCATTCACAAGACGTTACTCGTTGCCAAGCTCACTCAGCAAGACAATTAGAGTGGTGGAAAGGCAAAAAGGTTACACAATCAGATAATACTCACTTTGATACCGTAACTGATAGTAATCTAGTTCCCATTGAAAGATTGAACGTGAATCCATCAGATTGGTTTGAACATGTTTCATGGGTAGATCAAATCGCTATAGTTCGCGAATTGTGTGAATGCTTTATTCACAACAGAAGACTCCCTGATTGGGTTTTGTTCGAAGCAGCACTAGAGAAGAAGAAAAAGGTGTCTTATAGAGAATCACCACATCCATACTCAGTTATCAAGGATGCCGGAGATATCGTTATTCCAGGCGCGAAAACAATCTTTATCAGTTTCGATAAGCATAGTAAGACTCACAAGAGTGAGAAACTACTATTCTCGAACAAATTCAAAGGAGCAGATGATCTCGGAGCATTTGGTGGAGATGAACTCAAAGACAAGACAATTATCGTACATGGCAACCGAGTGTTCTACACATTCAAATCTGTTGGAGATGATCACGAATGCACATGCAATAACTGCGCTACAAGAATCGTTGGTGTTCGCTACCATTGTACTGAATGCGATGATTATGATTTATGCGATCGATGCGTACGCAAATCACGCGTTCACAATGAGACTCATTTGTTCCTCAAAATTAGAAGACCAGTTGATTGTGTTCCCGCAGCCCTTCCACATTTGTACACTAACAGATGGACAAATACAACACAATTCCGCACCAATGTTCACACTGGTGTTAAATGCAACGGATGTGGTGCATTCCCAATTCGTGGAGTTCGCTTTTGGTGTGAAAACTGTGAAGATTACAATCTTTGTGAGAAATGTGCTGATGAAGAGTACAAGCATCACGATCGTATGCATGTGTTCCTACGTGTTGTACGACCATTAGCTCCAAAACAACAATTACCAGCTAATGCCTTACCATATGGTCTAGTATATGAAAAAGATATGGACACCCATTGGGGTTACTTGTTTAGTGTCAGCTCTTCGGATTCGTATGCAAAATACGACGATCCAAAGATTATCAAAATCATGTCAGAAATAGCAACATCTATGAATGATTGGACAAACCCAAGAATGGATGCTCAACTAGTAGAATATGTAGAAAGTTTCTGTAATGGTTGGCAATCACTTGAGTGGGAAGGACTTTCACCAAAACCAAACCAACTTGTGCATTTCCCAATGCTCACCAAACCAACACTCAAAAGCTTACGTTACCGATTCACTATTCTCAAAATGCTCAATAGAAAGATTTCCCGCGTGCTGCATCTATTAGACCTCAATAGTTGCGATACAAACGATTTGGATAAAATCCAACAACTTCAAGGAAGATCCGAAATGATGAGTTTATCTACGCTAGTAGCAGCAATGCGTGAAAGAATTTTCCGCTCCGTTAAAATGGACTTGTGGCAACATACCATTACAAAGAGTCTCGTCGAAGCAAATCCAATTACATTGAAATTGAATAGACACAAAGCCGCAGAAGATTCTGAGAATCCATTACTAAGAGCATTTAATTCCATGTTCAATCAAGCGTACAAACAATTCCAAGCCATGAATCCAAAAGAATTTTGTCGCAAGGGAGGCGCTTGGAAAGTTACATTTGTTGGTGAAGCAGCAGATGATTACGGTGGACCATTCCGTGAATCACTTACACAAATGTGTTCCGAACTACAAACAGATCAAATGGACTTGCTAATTCGTGTTCCCAATTATGAACATGGCGTTGGAGAAAATCGTGAAAAATACATGCCTAATCCACGCGCTAATGCAAATCGTCATATCAAGTGGTATCGATTCTTGGGAGAAATTCTAGGAGTTGGTCTACTTTCTAAGAATGTTATGCCATTGGATTTACCATCATTGTTCTGGAAAGCCATTGTGAAACAACCCATTGTTCTTTCCGATTTGGAAGCAATCGATCAAAGTGCCGCTCAAAGTATGAGAGAACTTCGAGATATCGATCTTCGAGGAGTTACCGCAGAAGATTTTGAAAATATTATTATTGAAAACTTTACTACAAAATCATCTGATGGTACAGAAGTTGAACTTGTTGAAAATGGAAGAAATATTACAGTTACGTATGATACACGCCATGAGTATTCAAGACTAGTCGAACAGTATCGATTACACAAAGAGTTGAGATACCAAATCGATGCCATTCGAGATGGTTTGTACTCTGTTGTACCACCACGATTCTTCCCCATTTTCACTTGGCATGAATTGGAAATGCTCATTTGTGGATCTCCAATTATCGATTTGGAAGTACTCAAGAAACATACTACATATGAAGGATACACTGCAACAAGTAGAGAAGTGAAAGATTTCTGGCAATGTTTGGAATCATTTGATTCCAACGAAAGAAGTTTGTATTTGAGATTTGTATGGGGAAGATCTCGTCTACCTATCACGGAAGAAGGATTTGCTAATCACCACATGAAGATCCAACGTTTGGACAGACATAACCATGATTCAGTATTACCTCTATCGCACACATGTTTCTTCTCTATTGAACTACCACCGTACTCCAATATTACCATTATGAGACAAAAGTTGTTGTATGCAATTACACATTGTACAGCCATTGATACTGATTTTACAACTGTAGCGAATGAAGCTCGAAATATCAACATTTTGGAATAAATTAAAAGTTTACTCAAAGCTCAGACTTGTGCTCTTCTTTCTGGTTATCAGTAAATTTAAAGTTGAAAAGGTTGCCCAATTCTGCAAACAAATTTTCTTTTTTGTGTTTGTACTCTCCTCGGTCGTACTTGGCTCTCTTTTCAGGATCTCTCAAGACCTCATACGCTTCTGTCATCAATTTAAATTTATCTGTAGCTCCTTGTACTTTGTCTGGCATATACCTAAGTACCATCTTACGATATTTTCTTTTAATTTCATTTTGGTCAATCGAGTTTGCATTTTGACGATCTAGCCCAAGTGCGTTGTAGTAGTCTTCTTCTTGCTTCACTCCAAATGCGAATACGAAGCCAGAGTACGCTAGCAAAAGAAGCAAAGTTGCAATACACCTTTTCATTTTGCAAACACGTGTCGATCTGTCAACTAGCAAACTAATAATAATCGCTTGCAAGCACCAATGGTGGTAAGGTAGATGTAACGTAGATGCAACAGCAAAGAAAAGAATGAAGAATAGTTTGGATAATTTTTGTTTTATTCACTGCTTAGCAGTGATGGGCAGTGCAGCACCTATACTGATTAATACATAAAATAACTTACTCGCTAGAGGTATATGGAAAACTAGAAGAACTAACAGCTTAGTTGCCGAAGCCGTAGAGTGTTCTTCCTTGACGCTTGAGTGCGTAGACAACATCCATTGAGGTGACAGTCTTACGACGAGCGTGTTCAGTGTATGTTACGGCATCACGAACAACGTTCTCAAGGAAGTTCTTCAAGACAGTTCTGGTTTCTGTGTTGCGTTAGATTAGTGCTGTGAGCTTACCTTCGTAGATGAGACCAGAGATACGCTTGACACCACCACGACGAGCTAGACGACGAATAGCTGGTTTGGTGATACCTTGGATGTTGTCACGTAGGACCTTCTTGTGTCTCTTGGCTCCACCCTTTCCAAGACCTTTACCTCCCTTTCCTCTTCCTGACATTGCTTTGTTGTTTGTGTTTGTGTTGTTGCTTTCGCTAGTGTATTAACTTCAAGAACTAGTATGTAGTTGTTGAAGTGTTTTTTGTTTTGTTGAGAATGAGTTTCATCTTCATAGCCCAATTTATACGTCCAAAGTATAACGGTTAGTCAACTTGCTCCTGGTTGACTAATTTTTCGTTTTTGCTTTGGCCTCTATTCCAAACTTGTAATAGCTGC
>JAESGV010000716.1_pt1 | contig 14380 bp, 9 predicted proteins | sample 9269781 | NCBI WGS metagenome assembly JAESGV01 (sample SAMN15741586, study PRJNA653496) | algae metagenome | isolation source: Tildeniella torsiva UHER 1998/13D and co-occurring heterotrophs from... | place: Slovakia: Slovak Paradise National Park, Hrabusice, Kosice Region | collected 2000-01-01 | reverse complement strand
AAGTTGTAGCAAATAGCATACTGACAGTTGTTTCCAGTGTACTTTCCTGCTTGACAAACGCATGTATCTAAATAGGTACATGTACCATGTCCTGAGCAAACTGTACTGCTTGTTTGATTCACTCCATAACAGGAGGCATATTGACACTTCAGTCCTGAGAAGCCTGATCTGCAAACACATGTATCAGTATCTATACAGGTTCCATTTCCAGTACATACATCAGGGTCATCTTGTAGTACATTGTAGCAAGTTGTACCGTTGTACGTGACATATGAGTTAAAGTTTCCAATGCCAATGTTTGTAGGATATCTTGATGTGTAGTTTGCTGGTTGTATGAGGAGCGTTGGGCTAGTAAAGTATGGAATAGTCAGGTTATAGATAGAAAGCTGTCCATAATTATTCAGACCCCAAACATAGATTTCTCCAGCACTTGTTAATACCATACTATGTCCCGCTTTGCTTGTTGTCAATTTGTTGACATAAACATTCGATAATCCAGTCACTAGATTGGGTAATAGTCTAGAGGTAGTCGTACCGTCTCCTAGCTGACCATTGGCATTTGACCCCCAACAGTAAACTCGTCCAGATAGTGTTACTGCGCATGAGTACGTCGCACCACCAGCAAGACCAGTAACTAACTCTTGGTCCAAACCTTTTACAATACCAGTAGTTAGTCTTGCATTTGTTGTGTTATCACCAAGTTGCCCGTTTATGTTTGAACCCCAAGCATGAATAACACCATCTTGCGTAAGTGCCATAGAATGATAGTCTGATGCGTACACAGATACCAATTGTTTGATGATGAGAATATTTTGATATCCAACAACATTGTACGGTAACCATCCAGTCTTTGTACCAATACCAGAAGTTGTCGTTCCGTCTCCTAATTGACCTTCATCGTTCGTACCCCAAGAGTAAACTCTTCCATCTTTCATGAGAGCTAAACAATGTTTCAGAGCACATGATATCTTTGCTGGTGTACCTGTAAAGTTATACACTTGAGTAGGAACAGTTACTGCTGTTTGTGCGTAACCTAGACCTAATTGACCTGTGACATCATTTCCCCATACCCATATTGTTTTATCTGACAAGATCATTCCTGATATTGCATCTCCTGTAGACAATGAGACGATAGTAGCGTTTCTATTCTTGGGATTTAATGATAAAATCACTGGTGCTGTTCCACTTGACGAACCAAGTTGATTTCCGTTGCCAAACTGACCATAGCTGTTCGCGCCCATGGTATACACTAACTCCGAAGTTGTAATGACCGAAAAGTACTGATTGCCACCGACTACAAATTTTACAGGCATCATGTCCATTCCTGTAGCTCTACTCTTCGTAACATATGGTTTGTCAACGTTATCACCTGTACCAAGTTGATAGAATGAGTTTCTACCAGCAGCGAACAGGTATCCAAAGCTTGTGCTGTCACAGAATCTTCCTGAATACAAATCCTCACATGAGCATGTATCGTTTGTCATACACATTCCATGACCATTGCATACTAAAGGATCGTAGTTGGGAATACCATTGCAGGAGAATATATTGCAATCATCACCAACAAATCCAGGGAAACAATCGCAGACATTTTCTCCAACGCAAACACCTCTTGAGCGGCAAACGTTAGGATCATCGTACATAAAGCCAAAGCATGAAGTTGTATTGTACAAAATGGCTACGTGAGTATTTCCTGCTGCTAGTGTTGCTATATGCCTAGTTGCGAATGATGTTGTCATACTCACTGGATAGTATCGTGTTGTGCTGATACCAGTACCCAGTTGTCCACTTCCATCACTTCCCCATACTTGTACGCTGCCATTACTATTCATTACATAAAAGCTATCAGTTAGGGCAATAACGTATCGTGGGTTATCTATTGCTTTTATAGAGAGTGGAGTATATGCAGACACTAGTGTAGCGGTAGAATTGATACCTACTTGGCCTGCAGAGTTGGCTCCTGTAGCGAGTATATTGTTTGTACTAGTAACAACTACGCTTCCTTGTTTGGATGCCACGAATGATACAACAGTGTTACCGACTAGATTTGGTGCTCGTATCACTCCTGGTGAGTATCTTAGCAGTAATGTTCCATCACCTAATTGTCCATAACTATTCGAACCCCAACCATAGATCACTCCTCCTGGTGTCAACGCTAAGGCATGAGTATCTCCTGCAGAAATTGCTACAACAAAGATATTGGATAGTATATTAGTACCAACAACAGTAGGTGTGTTTCTGTTTGTGTTTGTACCATCGCCTAGTTGTCCAAGTGTATTGAAACCCATAGAATAAACAACTCCAGTGCTGGTTAACGCCAAGCAATACATGCCACCACATCCCGTGGAAACTGTTATCTTTCCAACTAGCCCAACTAGTAGAGTGGCTGTTGCAACATTTGAGCTCGTTCCAATACCTAATTGTCCATAAATGTTGTAACCCCATACCCATGCTCTTCCAAATGTGTCAAGAGCAATCGTGTTACTCTGTCCGCACTTTACTGATGCAATCGACGTGTTAGCGTATATGCCTTTTACTAGTGTTGGATTAAGCTTGGCAACTAATGTGTTATCACCAAGTTCATAGTTGTTGTTTGTTCCAAACGCATATAGAGTGTTGTTCATTACTACAACAGTAAATTGACTTCCTGCCGAAACGGCTGAGCAAATTTTTCCAAGTAGCAATCCACCAACAGGAGATGGAACAAAGTACGAGAATTGGAAACCATCTCCCATTTGTCCGCTACTACCGTCTCCCATAGAGTACAAAAATCCTGTTGATACCTCATTACAATCTTGTGACTTGTAACCTCCAAAACAAGAGCATGAATCTGGAGCAACACATGTACCATGCTTGTTACAAACATTTGTGTCATTATAAATCAGTCCAAAGCAAGTGTATGTACTGCATTCGGTACCGCTATAACCATCCCAGCATGTACAAGTGTCTTGTGCAGTACAGTTTCCTCTTGCTGAACATGCAAATGGATCGTCTATAAAGTATCCAAAGCATCTTGGTGAGTTGAGTACAAGATAAGATGTTGGTGCTGTAGAGTCCAAACTTGCAACAATGCTTGTAGTAACTGCGTTCGGGTATAGCTTGCTGATCGGTATAGTTTTTGGCAATGGTTGTGCAGAAGCACTAACGGTACCTTGACCTAATTGTCCACGAGTATTATCGCCCCATGAGTACAATTCGCCGGTATCTACTTGAGCAATCATATAGTTAGCTCCTGTTGTGACCTGAGTAACGTTACTGATTAGAGCCATAACTATAGTTGAATTTCTAATGATTGTAGTATTATCACCTAATTGACCTCTTGCATTGTTTCCCCACGTGTACAAGTTATTTGCCGAGTCAATTGCAGTTGAATACTCGTAACCTGCCGATATTGATTTCACTACAATTCCATTGAGTACTCCTTGAATACGTACAGGTAACAAACGTAGAGAAGCTGATAATCCATCTCCAATTTGTCCAAAATTGTTACTTCCCCACGTGTAGAGCTGACCATCTGTTGCTAGCGCCATAGTATGATATGAACCACACGAAATCGATATGATAATAGCGTTCTGTAGGACACCATACACTAACGTTGGTGATACACGATTAGTTAACGTGTTGTCGCCAATTTGACCCAACAAGTTGTTGCCCCAAGTGTAAACTGAGCCACCTGCTGTTACAGCTGCAGTGTGATAGTACCCACATGAGACATCAGTAACAATATTATTGGTAACGTTCACTTTTCCTGGAGTATATTGAGTATATGCTCCTGATCCTGTTTGATTTGTGCCTATCTGTCCGGATGTCGAAGTACCCCAACCGTAGAGGTTGCCATTGTTATCAATCAACATGGCATGTTGATATGATGCACTCAGTATGACAACGTTGTTCGTGAATGTAGTTAAAATGTTAACCGGTATCATTATAGGTACAGTAGAAGAAATACTCGTGTTACCGATAACACCAAACTGATTGAGGCCAATTCCGTACAGTTGACCAGTTGCCAACTTGAAGATAGAATATCTGTAACCAATGGCAACAAGTGTGACGCTCGAACGGAATAGTGTCAGTGGATAGAAATTGCTCTGATACACGGGTGATGCTACAGTTCCAAAGTTCTTGTCACCTGCTTGTGAGTATGTGTTATCACCAGCAGCAACTAGATACCCAGAATATGACAACTCGCACTGCGTTCCATAGTATCCTTTTCTACACGAACATGTGTTGAATGAAATACAGATGCCTTTCCCAGAGCAAGTAGTAGCGTCGCTAGAGTTTTTGCCGAAACAAACCTTGGTGCTACAATCGTAACTAAAGTACATGGGTTGACAAACACAGTTGTCCAAACTCACACAAACACCTCTTTGACTACACACTAGCGGATCGTTTGCTAGATATCCATAGCACGAGGTTGAGCTGTATAGATATATACCAAACTCATTACCTACTATACCAACTGTTACAGATGATAAGTTGTATGGTGTAAATATATTGTTTGTTGTTCCATCGCCAAGTTTTCCGTAGCTGTTGGTTCCCCAGACAAAAGTGTCTTTTTCTGTTTTGGCCAATCTTGAATAACTGAAAACATTAAAGTATCGAATAGGAACAGGGACACTAGATGTGGTGAGAAATTTTGTAACTGAACCCCCATCTCCTAGTTGCCCGCTTGTACCCAGACCTGCTGCATATAGTGTGCCATTTGAGAGTAAGGCATAGGTGTTATCTGTATCACCTCCTCGCATAAGTGCAATAGGATAACCAGCTATACTTGATAGTGCTAGATACATCCTCTCTCTGCTTCCAGAAGTGTCACCATATTGATAATAGTTATTAGAACCACACGTATATATGGTACCGTCGTTGTTTAGTACAACTGAATGAAACTGCGAAGCATGAGCTTTCACAACAAACTTGTTGATCAAACCATACTGAATCTTTGCAATTGATGCTGTTGGAACGCCTGTTGGTACTTCTGGTCTTCCTAATACCAAGTACTGATTGCTTCCCCAAGAGTAAACCTAAACTATTAATATAATAAAATTAAACTAACATTTCCTGCTGCTGTAACTGTCAGTACATGTCTCCAGTGAATAGATATGTCAACGTAAGTTTCATTCGAAGGAAGTGTATTTGGAGTGTATGGTGTTTGACAGTCTGTAGAAGCTCCTATATACGGTGAGTAACGTGTTCGAATATTTACCATTTTGTGCTTGATAGTATGCGTTGTAGCCCCAAATACGAATTTTGTTATTTCTGTCAATTGTAGCATGGTTGCAATAACTAGAGGAAAACACTTTAAAAGTCAGCCCAACCAGCGCAGGGATAGATACTGGATATTGTTGAACTGCATTGTTACCAATTCCTAGATAGTAATAGGTGTTTTTACCCCATCCAACTACAATGTTAGCAAGAAGAATTAAATCATACCTATTTCACCTGTAGCAGCATTATGTACTATTGCTCCGGCATCACCTCCTGTTGCGAAGTTGTATGTCTTTTTAACGAATAGTTGTGATTGTGCAAGTCTAGTTCGATCGACTAGATTTAGTGGACCATCTCCTAATTGTCCAACATCATTATGACCTGCTGAAAATACAAAATCCTGTGCTATTTCAGAACAATTCAAACCAGAGTAACCTGGGTAGCACAAGCAAAAGTCAACTTCTGTACAAAATCCATTTCCACTACATGTCTTGTTAGAGGAGGCAAGTACACCAAAACATGATGGTGTGGTGCAATCAACTCCACTGTATCCTGTTCGACAAACGCAAGTGTTGTTTGCTACGCAGGAACCACGGCCATATCCACATGCAGCAGGATCATCAGGTAAAATGTTGTAACAAAAGAATGGACTAGTGAATAGTACGGCAGAGTGACGATAGGAAGGGCTCATCTGTACTGCATACCGAGTAGGTTTGTCTAAAATATATGACACAGGAGCAGGATTACCTGATGGTCCTGGTATTTGTAACGCTCTTGCAAGATAACACCAATGAGTAGTAGTTTCATAGCCAGTTATACCGAACATTGCGTAATGTTGTGGGCCACACACCAGTGGCGGCGAACTGGCACCATACTGCGCGATTCTCAAATTACAGGTTACTTGCGAACTTTCCCAATAACAATTGTAAGAAGGGTTTGTCAAACATTGAGCATCACCGGAAGCACTAGTTGATACTGGCGCCCACATATTATTTGAAGGAACGTACATGCAAACCCAAGGAAAGGTTGTTGCGGTACCATCTCCTTGCATACCTCTAAAATTAGAACCAGTTCCATACAGAGAACCATTCCTTGTAAGGATCATAGCAGTTGTAGCGTAAGGGTAAGGATAATCAGATATAGATGTTGTGGGAATTGGGAAGTAGGTCGTATGAACCATGTACGCATTGGTTATGCCTGGCATAGCTACTGGCCGATCAACTGTGGCAATAGTTGAGCTCCTGTTCAATCCCAACACAGTGTTATAATTTGCTCCAAACGATAGTACGGTACCAGTAGAAGTTACAAGAAAGCTAGTTTGACTACCAGCACTAATACTAATGACCGGTGTTGTATACGAATTCTGATACAATGCTGGCAGGTATCTATTAACATATGTACCATCACCGATTTGACCTCTGTTGTTCAAACCAAAAGCAACGACATCTCCTCTGTCTAGTAATACCAACGTGTGAAAATCACCTGCTTTAGCTGCTACCGCTTTTCTGCCATACATCCAAGAACCAAAAGCCGCAGCTCCAGCAACTGCATATGGTGTAAGATAGAATTTTGTTGCACTAGCAGGATTTTGTAGGTATGCTCCATCTCCTATCTGTCCTTCGTTTGCTCTTCCAAATCCATAAACAACTCCAGCAGTTGTTACAGCAACAGTGTGGTACAATCCAGCTGAAACTTGCGTAAATTGTGGATTTCCTGGTACAGATACATATAGTGGCGTATAAGAGTAAAAGTAACTGCTATTTCCTAGATTTCCGATCCTGGCACCTTCACCAGGGTTACAAACACACGAAGTCTGTGTACATGTAATAACAGTAGCTCCTGATTGACATTGAAGAATGTAATTAAAGGGTGGAGCAGCTCCAGAATATCTTGAAGCACCCCATCCAAGTGTATAGATGTATCCTGACGAGTCAACGAGTGCCGTATGATGAAAGTTTGTGGAAACTGCACTAAACTTCATACCAGTTTGTGTTAATAGCATTGGTTCATTTAGTGTTGCATAACCTGCCACTGTTGGGTCTCGGCCGAGAGTGCCATACGTGTTTGCTCCCCAACCGTACACATCTCCACTGGCAGAGAGTGCAAGTGTATTATCACATCCTGTAACAATCTGTGTGATGTAATTACCAGTCAATAAAGGGTACTGCGTCTTGGTTGGTGTTGTTAGCAATGTACTTAATTGCTCACGATCTCCTACCTGATAAGCAGAGTTGTCACCTATCGTGTAGACATATCCGCGTATGGTAGTGTTACACATGACTCCAGTGTAACCCAAGTTGCAGTAACATGAATTGTAAGCAACACATGTTCCTTTTCCAGAGCAAACAGATGCTGTTACATTTGATAGTATACCAAAGCACTGTGTGATTTGACATTTTGTACCAAGATAACCAGAGTTACACGTACATGTATCATTAGCAGAGCAGACACCTTTTCCTGAGCAAACAATTGTTTCACTTGAGAGTATTCCATAACAGAACGTTCCATTCAAAATTAACACTGTACTACCAGTTCCAAAACTCATCGATACAATGTTGCTACCAGCAGGAAGAACTATACTCATGAGTACTGGTGAGAGTCGATTATTAGTTGTTCCTTCACCTAGTTGACCATAGGCGTTGTATCCCCAAACATAGATAGCACCTGTTGATGTTACAGCGTAAACGCTTGCAACCGTGCTAGCGTATACTTTTGTCACAAATGTTCCATTAGGTAAAGTAACATTACGAGGGTATGAAAATGATGTTGTATCTCCACTGCCTAATTGACCAGCATCGTTCCTTCCCCACGTGTACACTACGCCATCTGATGATACACAAAACGATGAATAACCTGAAGCCGCGATGCTCACAATAAGCTTTTTGTAAATACCATAGTGTACATTAATAGGGTGACTCACGACACTAGGAAAAGGAGCTACTGTACCGATTTGCCTACAATGGTTAGAATAGCAGGAATAAACTTACAAGTCGTTATTGTTGCCCCATGCCCATAGCAATCCTTTACTTGTCTGCGCAAGACAGTGATAATACCCACAAGCTAGGTCGATCACTTTGTGGTAATTAATCACACCTGCAATTGGGACCAAAGAGCCCATAACTTGATTATAATAATAGTAATCACCATACGCAAGTTGCTATCTTGTTAGACTAGTTAACAATAAACTTACTCCGTAGAGAGCGCTTCCCCACGTTTTAACAGTTCCGTTAGTTGTCAAAAACGCTGCAAATGTATACCCGTTGCATACTTTTTTGAACGTTGTGGATGGAAGAGAAGTTGATTGTAGTGAGGTAACAAAGTAAGAACCCCAGTTAGTATTCGATACAGCTCCAGTGTTCATACCAAACATAGTTACTATGGTTCTATTTGCAGATAGAAAATGATTTGAATATACACTACCAAAAATATGAGTGATCGCAGTACCACTCAGGTATTGGTATGGCCTTGGAAGATAAAGAAATGAATTGCCTGGGATTAGTGACTGTGTACCGTAGGTTGGCATATCGTATAGATTTGCTCCCCACAAGTAGTATGATCCATCTGTAGTTAATGCACTATTTGCATGATCCATAGATGCTACTTGGTTGACCAACTTGTCTGTTAGGTGACCATACACTTTCAATGGGTTGACGCCATTAAATGTTGATTCACCACCAAGTTGATAGTAATTGTTTAATCCAAAAGCGTACACAGAACCAGCAATATAAGTTTCACAATTGGTACCAGCGTAACCAATCTCACATACACATGTATTTAACGAAACACAGGTACCTTTTCCTGAGCACACTGAACCACTTGATGCAACTACACCGTTACAAACGAATGTAGAGCAGTCGTAGCCACTGTAACCTGCGTCACAACTACATACATCTGCAGCAACGCATGAACCATGCATACTACAGCAAAGTGGTTCATCAGACAATAAACCATAACATGAAAGCGAGTTGTTGTAGATGACTAGAGTTGTAAAACCAGATGCGCTAATTGCTAGTGCTGACCTCTTGGATGCAACACGTACATTGAGTATCGTGGGCGCATTACCATCTGGATAGTTTCTCCATGCATTACCAAACTGGCCGTATCCTTGAAAACCGTATCCAATAAGGTAGCCATCGTTTGTAATGTGGAAACTAGCGCTGTAGTGACCATAACCAGGATAGGATGGTCCATCCCAAATGTATGACACACCACCCGATACTTTGGTAGGTACAAGAACCGGATGACCTGGAACACCCACCTTTGAAAGGTTATACACAAGTTTTTAAAATACTTACCGCCCAATGTGAGTTGTAACCAACTCCATACAAATCTCCAGTAGAGTCTAGAAAATGCGAAACAAGAGTACCAGCTGCAACACGCACTATTCTCTTTCCAGCGAGTCCAGCTATAATAAATGGTGGCGACATAACAGTTTGTGGACACGTTCCAAATTGGTAATAGTAACAATCACCAACACCATATGGAACACCATCTGCAGCTAACATAACTGTATGTCTTTGACCTCCAGCGATGTGAACAACCCTCTTTTTATAGATCAAACCAGTGAGATAAATTTGGAATGGAAGTAGCCTGTCTGTAGTTAATCCATCGCCTACTTGCTTGAAATCATTGTTACCCCATATAAATGCTGTAGCATTACTTGTAATTGCCATGGCGTGATTTGTTCCACAGGCAATTTGAGCTACAGTTATATTCAAGAGATCACCGCCGACTTGAATCGGTGTGTAGGTACTCGTTGTTCCTCCATTTCCAAGTTGCCCATAACTTGAAAAATTAATTGATAAAAAATAAATCATACCCGTTGTAACCCCATGCGTAAAGCTTTCCAGTGCTATCTACTGCCATAGCAAATTTTAACCCAGCACATACATCAACAATCTTTTTTCCTAAAATGGGACCTGTTACTAGCGTTTTAGCCAGTCTCATCGTTGCTGTACCATCACCTAAAAGTCCGTATGTATTGAGTCCTACACCGTATAATACACCAGCTGTAGTCAATACGAGAGATGCATCTCCTTCTTGTGATATAGATGACCATGTAACATTAACACCACTAAAAGCCATAGCTTGTGTCATATACCATGTGTATGTATTGTATACACCAGACAAACCATCTGCTGCTTGTCCAGTATCAGCTCCTCCAGCACTGTACAAAGTTCCAATAATCTGATTACCACACGTTGTACCAGTGTAACCACTATAGCAGATGCATGCATCTACATCTCCACACATACCGTGACCACTGCATACGCTAGGATGTGAAGAGTTCAAACCATAGCATATTGGTAATCCACAATCAACATCAGCGTAACCAGTTCTACAAACACAGGTATCAAGAGCAATACAACTTCCGTGTCCAGTACAAGTGTTGACATCTTCGGCAAATATACCAAAACATGAATTACCACTTATACTATATACACCATGGTTACTGTATGATACTGCTGCAAATGTACTTGTTGCGTATGGTCCAAATATCTGTGTGGGTACTTTTAGCGTAGACTGCAGCGTAGCGTTGAAGGGTGAAAGCATCACCTTGTTTAGCGTGTTGTCACCCCATACAAAGTTTGTATACCCACCTAGTGCTGTAGTATCATTGACTTGGATCATTACAGTACTTGTTGTGAAACTAGCAACTACTTTTGTTACTTGTCCTGGAGTACTAATCGGAGTGACAATTTGTCTGTGAGCAGCTATTCCATTTCCTATTTCATATCTAGGTGTTAGTTGATGCGAAAGACTTACTGATCTCCTTTCCCCCAACTATACAACGTGCCACTTTCAGAAACAGCATACGTTGTGGAAGCACCTGCTGCTATGTCTATGATTGTTTTACCAAATATTACATTTGATACTATTCGAGGTGTACTTCTTGCTACGCTAGTGGCTGATCCGTCACCATAGATTTGGTAATATTCAGAACGTCCCCATGTTAGAACTGACCCATCGTTTGCCAACACCACGTTAAAGTAGGTACCTGCTGCTATTTTAACTATATAACGTGTATAGAAAGGTACAGCTGATAAACTTGTTGGACCAAGACGACCTGTACCTCCTGCCTGATTATAAGTGTTTCCACCCCACTATTTTGTTAGTGATGTAATGTAATTACTGTAAAGATGGAACCATCACGTGTTAGCGCGAGAGAGTGGCATCGTCCTGCTGCGACAGAAACAAATTGTCCCATGTTTGCTGTAGATATTATGACAGGAGTAAAACTTGTTGCAGTGGTTGTATTAATGCCTAACCAACCTGTATCGGCACCTTCTGCAGTTTGTGAGCCCCAAGCGTACAATGTACCGTTAATATCTGCTGATAAAGAGTGCGTTCTTCCAGCAGCAATACTCACAAATGATTTTCCAATTGTTGCTCCAAGCGGAGATGTAGGGTTTAGCACGTACGTGCTTGCTCCACCAGCACCGTTTCCATTTTGTCCATATCTACATGTTAAAATACTTTCTACAACTTACGTGTTATCTCCCCAACTAAAAATTTGTCCTTTTGTACTCAATACTAACGTATGAGTAGCACCTGCAGAAACAGCAGAAACAGTTTGGAATAAGAACCAAAGCTGTGATCGCGTCCAAAGAGATGTTGCTGTCAACAAGCCATTTCCTAGTTGACCATATCTAATTATTAGGAAACACTAAACACCACTTACGTGTTATCTCCACTAGTAAAAGTAAATCCAGATAGTTTAGTGTTGCAGAGGGAACCTGAATAACCTGGGAAGCATACGCAGACATCTACCTTGACGCATTTTCCGTTACTGGAGCAAACGCTACTTGAATTTGCACTTGTTCCAAAACATGAATAGCTATCACAGTACGTGCCACTGTACCCAGCACTACAAAGACAAGTATTGTATCCAGTACAATTACCATGACCACTGCACACGAATGGATCATCCGGTAATGTCATATTACATGTTATTGTTGCATCGTAAAGCACATGTAGTGTATTGATACCAAACGAAGCATGTCGTACTATTCGATTCGGAAACTGTGGATTATAGCGTGTTGCTGATAAAATGTTTGTTGTTGTTCCATCTCCTAGTTGACCATTTTGATTTCTTCCCCAGACGTACAGCAATCCTGTTGTCGTTAACGCTGCTCCACTGTTTGGACCAGCAAAAACATTCTTAAATACTGTTCCAACAGGAAAACCAGTCAATACAGTACTAGCTTGTGCAGAAGCAGATGATGTGCCGGTTCCTGCCTCACCAAAACTACTTGATGTACTCCATGAGTACAATGCTCCGGTACTATCCAGAGCATAAGTACCAGCACCTCCAACGCATGCAATTCTTACAATTCTCTTGTTTCCCGTTACATTGAACGCAACAGGTGTTGCTGATGAACCAACTCCATTGTAACCTAGTCCCCAACCATACAGTTGTGCATCATCAACTAACGCTACAGAGAAAGAATAACCCGCACAAATCTGAGAAACTCTTCTTCGAACTAGAACTGAATCTAACCATACTCGATACGGTGATGTTTTAGCTGCAGTACTTGACCAATCTCCAAGTCGATAGTTTGTCCCTTCACCGTATGAAAAAACAGTTCCATTGTTTGTTAGTACAAGTGTATGAGTATAACCCATAGCAACTTGAACTATTGTTTCATTGGGAAGTGTAGAGAACGCAACAGGTGTAAGTTGATTAGCTGTATTCCCCAAACCTAACTGACCAAATGCATTGTATCCCCAAGTGTAGCAATTCTTGCCAGTATTGTCTAAGACGAACTGTGTTCCATAACTTCCAGTTACAATTGCAGAAATTGTAGTAGAGCTCAATGTTCTGATTGGAAAATATTTTGTTACACCTGACCCGTCTCCAGGGTATCCAGTGCTCATTCCTACACCATATACTCCAACACCATTGGAATAAAAGAATGCTTCGTTACCTCCTGCTATCATACTATAAAATTGACCAATTGATCCACTAGAATACACCGGTGTAACCACATTTGCGTCAGTATTGTAAACCATGTCATTCACTGGTCCGTTGACATTTGAACCAGAAGCGTAAATAATTCCAGTCATGTTTGTTGCGCATTGATCACCTTCCCATCCTGTGAAGCAAACACAAGTGTCCACTGTGAGACAATTACCATGTCCATTACATACGAGTGGACTTTGGAACGGTATGCCGTAACAGAGTGGTAACCCACAATCTGTTCCAGTGTAACCAGTGTTACATACACATGTATCATTCGATGCGCATGTACCATGTCCTGTACAGACACTTGGGTCATCGGCAAACACTCCATAACAAGTTACACCATTTATAGCAAATAACGCAAAAGAGTCTCCAACACTTATCGTCGAATACGTTGTTGATGGGTAGGGTAACGGCAAAAGTGTAGGTAGAAAATTATTTGTACTAGTTGTTCCTATTCCAAACTAGATTGTTAATCATTTGTAAATTTTCTTACTTGTCCATTTGTGTTTCCTCCCAATGCGTAACATGTTTTGTTATTTGTTAGGACAAATGCTGCTTGTGAAAAAGTTCCTCCGTATAACTTTCTGCCTAAGGCGTTACCTGTCGGTATAGCGACAGGTGTACCTGGTAATCCTAGTTTTGCAGCAGTTGGTGTATAACCTAATTGTCCATTAACTCCTTTTCCGAAACCATATGTGAGTCCATCGGACATGATCACGTATGAGGTTTGTGCCGTGGCTGTAATATCGACTCCAAAGATACTACCGGCAATATTATTTGTATGTATAAGTTGAGGAGTTGTGACCTGATGCGCCAAAATGATATCATCTTCACCTGTCTACAATGTTACTCGTTATGAATAAATATTACTTGTCCATCGGTGTTATATCCCCAACACCAGACTCCTCCATCTGAAGTTAGTGCGATTGTGTGATTTATTCCTGTATTTACACCAATAACAACTCTACTGTCGCCGCTCGCATCTACGCCCATAATTGCTTTTGGAGCATATTTGATGTTGTTTCCTCCATCTCCAACCTAGATTATTAGTCGTATCGCGAAAACATACTTGATTTAGGTCGCTAGTTCCCCATGCCCAAAGACTATATGTTGTTGATATGGCAACTGAATGTACGTATCCACACGCCAAAGTTCGAAATTGTCTGCTTGTTAAAGAACCACCTGCTGAAGTTTGTGTGATCTTAACTG
>JAESGV010000715.1_pt1 | contig 14381 bp, 16 predicted proteins | sample 9269781 | NCBI WGS metagenome assembly JAESGV01 (sample SAMN15741586, study PRJNA653496) | algae metagenome | isolation source: Tildeniella torsiva UHER 1998/13D and co-occurring heterotrophs from... | place: Slovakia: Slovak Paradise National Park, Hrabusice, Kosice Region | collected 2000-01-01 | reverse complement strand
AACTTTCACCAAACATTGACACGCAGAGTATATGGAACCAACAGCTGTCGCACGACGTTAAGAAAATGTGGAGCGACAAAGGTATACAAGAAACATATAATAGGCGCAGAGAGTTCCTTGCGGAATATATACTTGACGACAGTGCGCGTTACTTTTTAGACCAAGCAGAAAAAATAGGAGAGAATGCTTGGATCCCAGAGAACAAAGATGTATTAATGTGTAGGCGCAAGACAACGGGTATAGTGGAGGATGTTTGTGTCCTGAATGGCATAACAGTAAAATTCATGGACGTAGGAGGACAGGTATGTTTTTAGTTTAAGCGTAATAACAATATGTAGAGAAACGAACGGAAGAAGTGGATTCACTGTTTCGAAGACGTCACAGCTGTAATGTAAGTTTTATCGTTACTATCGGCTAATTTTTAGTTTTGTAGTTTCACTCTCCGAATATGATCAACATTGTTACGAAGAGTCCAGCATGAATAGGATGCACGAAAGTCTAAATGTTTGGGAAGAGACGATCAAACTCAATTGGTTTGTGGATACACCTTTTGTCCTACTATTCAACAAGAGTGACTTATTGCGCGAAAAAATACAAACCACCGATTTGAACGTATGTTTCAAAGATTACACCGATGGATTGGATTATGAAAAAGCCAAACAGTTCATTACCAAAAAGTTTTTAGAGAAAAATAGGACTGACAAAGTGATTCCCACGTTCTATTCGAACGCTACAGAAGTAGATGGTAATGCTTCAGCAATGCACCAGTTCATTCTTGGACTTGGAAAGTTTTTGCAAGAGTAAATTATTTGTATTTTATCCATCTTTTTGTTTGCTTCTTTTTGCCCACTCTTCGTCAACTCGATAGTCACTGTCGCTTGGTGGAGTGGTGTCTTCTCGTGAGATATGTAATGAGCGTTTTTCTTCTGCTGGTGGTTTAAAGTTGGAGCCCTTGAGAAGGTTGTGTCGCAGTTCTTCTAAAATGTTGACAGTTGATCGAGAACTAAAGAGACCTTGACGTGGGAACGTTTCAGGGTCTAATGAATTTTCGATGTCTTGCACTTCATCTTCGTCTTCGTCTTCAGCTACATCATATTCCTCTGGTTTGTAGAATGCCAGTTTGTGAGGCACTGGAGATGGGTGTGTGATACGTCCAGTTGCCGAAGATGCTGATCTTGGAGTCGAGTATCCATTGACGTTTGATCGAGGAGTAGCGACTCCAGTCCTTCTTGGTGTTGAAACTGGTGAGGAAGAGCGAGAGTTTGAATTACTTCTTCCTTGCTGTGGCGAGCTGTACCTGTTTGGAGAGCCTGGGTACGCAACAGGCCTGTCTAGCGCTTTAATCTTATCTGAGTTCTTTCTACCTAACACGGGGGCCACTGGCTTGGTTAGTGTGTTTTTCCATCCTGCTCCAGGCACTGGTTCTTGAGGCTTTCTATCACGTGCACTTTTTTGTCTAGCTACGAACTCTTCAAACCCAATTAGCTCACGATTGTTCTCGTCAGCATTAATATTACTTTTTGCGCTGACAGGAGAAGAGTGTCTTGCCCGTACTGGTTTAAACGAGCACTCTTCTTTCTCTTTGCGAAGTACAGCGTTCTTGACTTCTTTAATTTTCTGTTGCCGTTTTCGCTCCCACATACTATTTCTATCTGCAAAATCTCTATTTGATTGATGCGTTTGTCTTGGTGATGAAACACGAGGAGAGAATGTACAATCAGCTAGCTCTTGTGATTCAATTTCGCGCTTTTTTTGTTTCAATTTATCTTTCTTTCGTTTTTCTTGTGTCTCCCAATGACTTATGCGAGAACCAAAATATGTAGATCCAAACTTTTGCTCTTCTATTTCTTTAGATTTTGGATTAATATACGGCTTGAACGAATACGCCGATGTATCGTCGCTACCTTTGAACTTGGGCTTTGTAGATTCCATATGTCCTCCTATTAATCGTTCCATTGGCTTTTGCACTAGTCGTGACGCTATTTCGTTAGAGACAGGATCAATAGCTGGTTTAAACCGAGGGGACTGCAGTGTCTGATTTTTGTTACCTTCTGTAGTGGAACTAGGCGTAGTAGGTTCTGGTTTGTCTCTACGTGGTGAATGAACCTGTTGCTTAATTTCATCTTTGATAGCCTGTAAATGTTTCTCGTTTTGTTGCCGCTTTTTGCTGCTGAGCAAAAAACTTTGATCATATAACGAATCTGCAACAGAGCTCTCTTTAAAGAGAGCTGCAGATTGTGATGTTATTTTTGAATTCGAAGCTTCTTGTTCTAGATCATAGTCATAGTCCTCATCGTCATCATCTAGTTGTTGTGTTGGTTTGTGTTGCGAAACATGATTTTTTTCTGTAGGTCTTGATGGTGTAGTTGATATTGGATTTTTTTGGGCGCTATTCTTCATTGTGAGAAACAAGTATTACTTACTTGTATTGCTTGCAACATGTGCAGTGTTTTAGATTGAATATGCGGCGATTGAAGCTCTGTAGTTTGTCTTGTAGTTGATATTTGGTGGTTATTTTGGCGAAGTGGAGTGATAGCGTCAAATTTTGGCTTCGAAGGTGTATGTTTGACAGCTTCTCGAAAGTGATTTGTTATTGGTGTATAACCATAGCTATCTTCATTTTTTAGTTTCGTTTTTGTTGGAGTTTTATAGTTCAAAATGTCAGTGTACTCGTTTTCTTTGAATTGTGCGCTATGTTTTGATGGTGTAGCGGAATCTTGTGTCTCCAAGGAGGACATCCAAGCATTATGCTGAGCAACTCTTCGTTTGTGTTCTGAGAGTTTCTCATCACTGTGGTTAGTTAATAATACATGACATACATATGGCTGGTAAAGTCGTCGTTGTCATAGTCCATGTTTACGATTCTGGTGCAAAATTAATACTAAGGCTAGAGGCAAAACTGCATTGTCGGGGAATCGAACCCCGGTCTAGACGAACATGCTTTGTAATGGCAACGTCCAATTCTACCACTAAACCAACAATGCTTATGTTTACTTTACTAAGATGGCTATAGGACACTAACATATGTCACAATGAAGAATAAATAATGGATTCCCCGACAATGCAGTTTTGTCTCAAGCGCTAGTATTAATTTTGCAGTAAGCTTTTGTTTATGTCGCATTGTTGTCAAAATGCGTGTAGTGTTGTGCTAGTTCCACAGTCTCTATAAACAGGTGCTCATGAGAACTCATTATCTGATACTGCCTAAAAAGTATTTTGTCAACACTAAAAATATCGTTGATCAAGATAAAAAGATGAAGCTTGCAATAGTGTTGCTATGCTTTCTGGTACTCGCGACGGCGCAAGACGATGTTAACGCTCTCGTAAAGGCAGTATTCGATGTACAAAGCGAAAAATTAGTAAAAGAATTAGAAAAGCATGCACTCGCGACAAAAGTACCTGATATTCACAAAAAAATAGAAACGTTTTTGGCAGATTTTGCACTAGACTTTAAACATATAAAAATCAACAAAATATTAATGCATAAACCACTAGTTAGCGACAAAATAACGATAGTGTCAATGAAGGGTTGCAAGCTGCACATCAACTTAGATTGGATGTACAAACAATGTAAGTGTATTCACTGTTCTGATCAATGCAGTGTCATGGCCCAACGTCGAAGATAAAGGGAAAGCCGATATCCAAGTGAGTTTCGATGTACAAGTCGATCTCACGTTCGCATTGAATAATCTAAAACCAGATATAAAGATCAAAGGAGCTAAAGTTGATATTAAGAAATTCGACGTCAAACTATCGGGTGGTGCAAGTTGGTTATACAACACGATTATAGGGATATTCAAAAAACCAATTCAAGACGCTTTGAAAAAGGAATTGGAGCCTGAAATGTCCAAAACACTTGTTAAAAAATTGGGTGACTTGGTGAGCAAGTCATTAACACTGTAAATACAATTTTTACGCAGACTTTTCGTTCGCTTTTTTAACTTGTTTCATTACGCTGCTTAATAGTAACGCGACTTCGTTTATCACTTCTTCCATTTCTTTATCTGCTTTTTCTGTATCAAATGCGAGCGTATCTTTTACTTCCGTGAAAAATGCGAGTGTCATGTCGTTTCGTCTGTATACAGAAAATATTTTCTTTTTGCCGAATATGTGTATGACGCCATTATTACGATGGTCTTGAAAATGTGTATAGCCTGTGCTAAATCTAGTGCATGATTCTTTCACGTTCGATATCAAGTGTTGTAGGTCGTCTTTAGTTGTTCTATTGTCGTGTACAAGTTCTGGATTACAGTACCTAAAAGTGTGAGTGCGTCGCGAGTATAAACGTACAGTATTTCGTCGGTACTGCTGAGTATAACTATTTTTGATGTACCGTTGAAAATTCTATTCACATTCTTAACTTTTTCTTCGATTAGGTTTATAAGTTTGGGTGACACTCCAGAGCTTTTTTGGCACGCGTTCATGATGTTTGAGGTTTGCGTCTGGTTGTGTGGGCGTTACAAATCAAACAACATTTTGTTGCAGCTTGCGAAAACGTCTATGATTCGTGAGCTTTGTGAGTAACGAACAACATAGAAACCGAGGCCTCAAATATTTCGCAAAGCAGAGTATATGTCTTGACCAAGACATGAACTTCGATTTGGTGTAACATACCTAAGACAACAACGTCGGTGCACGAACACCTCCCTATAAAAGCGCAAGAACCAGCACTAAACTAAACAAACAAAACAACAACAAGCAACAACACAATGAGCACACAACAAATTTTCGTTAAATCCTTAACTGGAAGAACAATCACTTTGGATGTAGCACAAGATGAGACAATCTCAAGTATCAAGCAAAAGATTCAAGATAAGGAAGGCATCAAGGCTGACGAACAACGTCTAATCTTCGCAGGAAAACAACTAGACGATTCAAGAACAGTTTCAGACTACAACATTAGCAAGGAGTGCACCCTGCACTTAGTTCTACGTTTGAAGGGAGGTTACATGTAAATAAAATACTATTTCAAACCAGATCTTTGTTTTTTGAACGTTCCAGCTTTGTAACATTGGGCGGCAAATTTTCTAAACCGGAACAATGCAGATTAATCATGAATACAAGAAGAAGAGAAAAGAGTTTGGTCGGCATTGCGATTTCGAAACAACAGAGTGCGAAGCTATCGTTGATTTCAAAGTAAATGCGGAGTATCAAAGTCGCTATCTGCAAAGAAATCCAATTGATATGGGAGTACAATGCGCGCCAGAGTTAAGCGAACACTTTGTAGATATGAAAACAATAGAACTCAAGGACTCTGGTATGACTCATTTAGAGGGTGGATGGCCCAAAGAAGTGGATGCGACCCAAGCAGAATCGAAGAATAGGTACTTGAAGAAAGCGTCCAACGAAGAAAAGGTCGTTCGGTCAGCAAAGCAAATAGGAGAGCTATTGGAACATTATGTAAAACAAAATATTGCAGTGGATGTGTACGAAGACTATTTCACAGAATCAGCAAATGTAGAAGGCGACTTTAATAACGAAGCTCCGTCAGCAAAGACAGTCGCAGTATTTAAGGATCCAGCTCCTTATAAACGAACTGCTACTCACATATCGTGGCTACCATCAGATGGAAAGAAACTAGCCGTAGCGTACTCGGTGCTCCAATTCCAACAAATGCCTGAGGGTATGAGCACCGACTCGTATATTTGGGATATTAGCAATCCAAACGAACCTGAGCAAAAACTAACACCAACATCGCCATTATGCTGCATCGAATACAATACTAAAGATACCTATACATTAATAGGAGGTTGCTACAATGGCGTTGTTGCGCTTTTTGACGTGCGAAAAGGAGCATCACCAGCTGAAACTTCCAGCATTAAGATTAGTCACAAAGATCCAGTATACGATATCAAATGGATTCAAAGCAAGAGTGGTACGCTATGCATGAGTACAAGTACAGATGGACAATGTATAATATGGGACACAAGAACTCTGAACGAACCAGTCGAAGTATACCAACTACTCGCTCCTGAAAATAATCCTATTTTCAAAGGTGTAATGGGAGGAGAATCTTTGTGCTACGATATAACTAATGTAAGATTCTATTCACGAGTATTAACGATTAGCCAACCAAATTTATGGTCGGAACCGAACAAGGTATAGTTATGAGCTGTGCTAGAAGGAAAAACAAGGGAATGCAAGTTGAAAAAGTATATTCAGGACATCATGGTCCAATTTATTCTGTAGCCAAGAATCCATTCTTACCAAAATTCTTCCTTACTGTAGGTGATTGGTCAGCGAAAATATATATGGAAGAATTGTCTCAGCCTATTGTTTCTACACGGTTCCACGATAGCTATTTAACAAATGGCTGCTGGAGTACAACACGACCAGGTGTGTTCTTTACTACTAAAAAAGATGGAACTATGGATGTTTGGGACTTCTTATTCAAGCAAAGTAGGCCGCTGCTCAGCGTTAGCGTTTCTAGCTCCGCTCTACAAACCATAAGCATGTATAACGGTAAACATTTGGCCGTTGGTGGAGTAGATGGTACAACTAGCATGATAGAGCTAAGCGACGGATTAGCTGGGTTCAAAAATAATGAACGTCTACCCATTACAGAAGAAAAGAACGCAATTCAAGCTATGTTTGATAGAGAAACCAAACGAGAGAAAACATTGGAAGAAAACAAACGTGAATTGATGTTGGCACAAAAGAAGAAAGCTGACGCTAAGACTCAAAAGAAAGCTGACCAGTTTACTGTAGATGAAAACGAGATCAAAGAGCTCACAGAGTACTTTGAAGGTTGTTTATAGGTGTAAAGCTATTTTCAAAACTTAGCTACATAACAAATTCTTCGTCATCTAGCGGGCCACTCCTACATCTACAGTTTGTACTAAAACGCTTCACATCCCACTCGTCGCTTATTTCCTTTTCAGCTTTTCCAAATGCATTAATTACGGAGTTTCTCATGAGTATTCACCAGCTGAATGTAGAAAGATTTCCTTTGTTTCTTGCCGGCTCAAAGCGGATATAGCTATCTTGCATGTTCCCCAACGTTGAACTTTTACAGCTAAAAGCTTTTGGACAATCTTCTGAGCAACAACTATTCGAAAACAAAAGCGAACCATGACACTAATGTTTCTACTACCACACTATGCTAAGCGCTATAACTCCCCAACAAAGTCCTGTGACAACCATACAATACCATTTCAAGATGAAGAAGTTTTGAACGATGAACAACGAAAGATTGTGAATGAGCGAATATTATACTACGTAAATCAACGTTCAAAGCATCATGCTAGCGTAGCAGAAACAAAATAGTCTATTATAAACAAATCACTTAATTAACAACAATCATCCCACAACAAACTCTTATCGATAGCTGCAATGGCACTCCTGTATCTACTTAACATATCACTCTCTTTTGCTTGGTGAAACAAGTATGAATTAGCAGTCAAATCTTTACTGCTGTCTCTTCGTTCCGGAACCAAATTTTCATTCAATAAATATGCAGATTTTAATGAACGTGGGTCGTGATACTGATTATGACCAAGAAGATGTGGTGGTATCGGATAATTTATCTCTTCTACCTTTGGTCTTTCTAGATGATCCGGTGATGTGCTCTTGTCAACCAAAACACGTTGTGCTGTGCCGTAGTTTTGCATTTTCGCCCACTCAGCATAGGTTGGTATGGTAGATTGATCAGAATCTGTTTCTGAGCTTGTATCAGAAACGCTACTTGTACTAGTATCATGTTGAGTCTTAACCTCTCGTAATAACTTGTCACGGCTAGAACGCTTTGATGCACTTTTTGATCTCTTTCGTGTAGACTTTTTACGAGAAGCATCACTGATTGATGATGTAGAGTCATCTAGAGTTCTTGCTCTTCTTTTAGATTTCTTTCGAGTAGTTGAAATATCACTAAACGATGACATAGAATCATCCACTTTTCTACGCGGTGATCTTCGTGGTTTGTCCAAAAAGTCATCTACCTTTCGTGGCGAACTATCACTAGATGCTATCGAGCTATCAACTCCACCTGAACTATCAGAAGTAACACTCTTGTTCAACTCTAGTTGACTTGTATCAACATATTGATTTAGTTCTTTTAACGATGTCAAACGACTTTGTATCGAACTTCCTAATTGCTGTACAGTCATTTCCATCTCGACACAGTTTTTATGCAACATTGATTTTAATATTGCTCCATTGTGATCATCTTCTAACGTTCGAGATGTCTCTACTCCGAGTGGTATATTCATTTGTTCATGTAGAGATAGACGCGCGTTATATGTTCGATACTCATCTTCTAGTACACCATGGTAGGTGTGATGTTGCATGTGATCATCACGACTAATAGATTTAATTGGAACCTCAGTTGACATATTGGTCGTTGTATGCTCCTGCTTGCTCTCCTCTAGAATTCGCTTATTGGCATTTCTCTCCACTGCTCCTTGCTTGTTGTAGAAATCTTGTATGACTTCAACATGAGTGTTGATGCTATCACTATCTCTTCTACTATGCGACTTTGTGTTTGACTGTTCATTCGATTCATTGTTTATACGATGAGAACCATGACGTGTTCCTTTGTCTTGAATAAGTGAAGTCTCTTGAACTAGTTCACGATCAGAGTTCTCCACGTGTTCATCGTAATTTGTTTTGTTTTGTCTGTAGTTCTTCTCGTTCGTAACACGATCATTATCATTTTGCTCAAAATCTTGACCTTGAACATGTTTTTGAACAAACGTAGACTGTCCTAAATTATGATGTTGTTGTAGTCCTGGTGCGCTAAATGCCATTGACTCTAACTCTGTGCTTGTCTGAGTACCGCTAAATAGCCCATCATCAGCAAATAATGTAGTCTTAGTTGCTCCATGGACCGGTGTGCTGTGAATTATTCTCGCGTCTTCTGTAGTTGTGCTTTTCTTTGCTACGTAGGGAATATCTTGTTTTCGTTCGATATACGTGACATCTGCTCCTTGCAAAGTTTGCACATTACTGTGGTAGTTTGAATCGTTTTCTTTCTCGTCTAATACGTCACGTTTCCCAACTATTTCATTTCGTACATATTCATTATTCAAGTCATATCCACCCGCTTCACTTTGTAAATTTGTACCATAGTTTCTATGCTCCAATAGTCGTCTTGATATTCCACCAGTTGTTTCCGTAAGACTTGACTCGACTGGTAAACCTCTAGGACGAGTTCTTTGGGATGACAGTGCTGATAAAGATGAACTCAATTGAGTATCCATCCTCTCTTGCTCCGATCTCCGTCCGCGCTTTTTGATGGTTGTCGATAAATGATTAACGTCGAGTGTGATACTGTCGTTGTCCTCAAAATCCGGAGTACTGACTAGATTCATATTCGTAGGTATGCCCAACGTTTCATTTTGGTCGAAAGTTTTGAACGATGATGAGTGGGATGGAACGAGATCGAATAGGTTTATAGAAGTAGAGGTAACGTCGCATGACTGGTAGTCTCCTAACAACGTGCCAGGCCGCCTGTGTATTGTAGAAAAAGGTCCTCGTACTCTGAACTGTTTCCCACTCGCATCGTTCAACATTGTAATATGGGCGCAAAACTCATTTTCATTACTCTTCGACAGAGGTGCACGCTTCGTTTCTAACGCACATGAAAACTTTGTTGGTCTAAACGCGTCAAATGTCAGAAGCTGACGTTGACGTGCCGCACACAAATATTCGTTAGTGTACGTTAGAAGAACCTCTGTTCATGTCGATAGCCGTGGACACTAGTGGAACAAGCTTCCAATTCGCTGACGATGATATTACCTTTGAAGACGATGACGCAAGTGTCTTTGTTAAACAATCAGCCTCCACTAATGCGCCGAGTAGAAAGAGTGGGCTATCGCTAGACTTATTGTCAAGTCTACCAAAATCAATTGATGACAAACTTATCAACAACCAGTATCGTATTTTGAGACAAATCGGAAAAGGTTCTTTTGGTGTCGTATTCGTCGTTACTGATGTAAGAAAACCAAACTCTGAGTTCGCTTTAAAAATGTCTACCTGTGAGACAACAGATATTCTCAATCTTACACTCCAAGAATTCTCTGTAAGTAACAAGTAATTCTACTCACTGTTAGACCTTTAAAAATATTCACCACCCCAATCTAGTTGAACTGAAAAACGCATTTGTGTACACAACAGAGAGCGCCTTATCAGATAAAATCGAAACTCACGCATGTTTACTGATGGACTTTTTCTCGGAAGGTGATTTAGACCAACAAATCAAGTCGCGAACAGAACGATATTCGGAAGCAACACTATGTTCATATATGCTTCAACTGCTAGCAGGTGTCTCATACATGCACAGTAAAGGTCTAATGCATAGAGATTTGAAGCCAGGAAACGTTTTTGTCAAGAACAATGGACAAGCGTTGGCCATTGGTGACTTTGGTTTGGCACGTGAGATGGATGATTCTTTTGCGAGCACTCTAGCAGGAGTATGTTCTCTTTTATTAATCTAACACTCTAGACTATGCGTTACATTGCTCCGGAAGTAGTGTTAACACAAAACTATAGTTACGATGCTGACGTGTGGTCACTAGGATGCATCTTTTTGGAACTCGCACAACTAGGATTATCATCAAACTTGTACATGGAAATTTACACAAATAAGAACTTTGCAGCAGATATCCGCAAACGTTTGGCACACTATGGACCAGAACTATCAGACCTCATAATCGATCTATTACGCGCAGAACCAAAAGAGCGTGTATCACTACAGCATGCCATTGAACGCGTAGAAAAATATGAAAGTTCACAGTCAGCCATGGACATGACAACTATCGAAATGTTAGTCAATTTGATCAAAATAGAAAAGACTGTCGATTCTGTTTTCCAAGCACTGTCAGAAGCAAGACAACTAGTACTTAATGGTCATCAAGCAAGGTTACGTTTCAAAGATTTGAACGGACCAACTATTGTCATGGAGTTGATGAACAAGTTCCAAGATGAAAAAATAGATATGGAATGTTTCCGCTTTTTCATCGATTTTATCAACTTGTCAGTAGAAGTGTACGACACCAAGTGGATTCGTACAGTCAGTTCAAGATTATCCAAATTTGAAACTGTTTCTGAAGAGTATGCTGCTCAATTCTTGGACATGTTTTTGGTATGGAAAGAAGATTACATTGCGAGTCAAGCATCAAAAGTTGCCATGGAAGTTACATACTTGGCGTTAGTCGAGTCCAAGTTTTTTGTACATTTGACAACTTGGATCGACACATTTGCAAGTAATATCATTTTACAAGAAAAGTTCCAAATGATTCTATGGCAATTTGACGCACATATGGCAGAAAGTCTGCGTTCCGCACGTAACCAGTCCATCAAACATATTTTGCAAATCATTAGACAGTTCGCGTACAATGAACCAGTTATGGAGGTCACCGCACGTGTCATCTATTTGATTTCACAGTACGAACCAACTTCCCATCATCGTCAACATTATTTCAAAGATATGGATGGACTCATTTACACGTTGGAAATGATGGAAAGAAATATCAAATCGAAAAAGATTCAATTACTCTGTTTGAAGAGTTTACAGTGCTTTGTCACTCGTAATATGTTCAATGATCGTGTCGTTAGTGGAATTGTAAATGCTATGAATAACTATCGATTTGATGATGAAATCAACTTGTGCGCATTGGATTGTTTATGCAATGTTGCAACATGGAATGGTATTAATGTACAACCAGTCGTCGCTGAGTCGATTAGTTGCATCAACACATTTTCCGATTTTGACAATTTGAAAGAACTCGCCATGCGTGTGTTGGCAAGTATTGTAGCCGTGAAAGAGAGTTGTTTAACACTATGGAACATGGTAGAAGTTACACAAGTCAGTACAGCCATGTTAGATGTCAAACCAGACATCAGTGCACTATTTATTCGTAACATGACATACGAGAAAGAAGGATGTCAAGTTATTAATAGAATTGGAGGTGTTGATGCCATTTTAGAGGTCATCAAAAAGATCACCGATAGACAAGGATCCAAACATTGCATAGTTGCTTTCCAAAATATGGCAAAACATGGTTACGGTAGAAGTGACACCAAAGTTGCTTTGGCAATGATCAACCACATCGTCAAGTACGAGTTGCACATGACAAGCACGATTACATCTGTTTTCCTGACAGATGGCGTAACATACTATTCGAAAAAACCAGATGGTACAGCGTTTGCCGATGAAGGTCTAGTAGATATTTTGTGGGAATACAGAAAAGAACTACAGCCAGAAAAGATTTTGGCAACATGTTTCGATTTGGATGACAAGCTCTTTGGAAACTTGTTAGCTTATGAGTACTCTAAACTATTAGTCATAATCGATCAAGTGTCTGTACTAGATATTCCCAAGAGTGAAATTGAAAACCAAAACTGTATTGTACAAATTTCTATTGGCAAACAAGTGGAAGAAATCACAAATACTGCTGAATTCAAGTTCCAAGGAAGAAGAGGAATTATTGTAGATGATGAAACAGAAAATTTAGTATTTGAACTATTTGCTCTAAAAGGTAACAAACGAAGAAGTGTAGGAAAATCTGTGGTTCCAGTCAATTGCATAACAAAACGTTGGTACGATATCAAAATGATTGATAGGGAAGGAATGATACGATGCACGTTACATCCAGTTGTATTTGGATTTGAAGGTCGTGGTAGCTACAAACCAGTGAAAAAACCATCTAGTGAACTCCGAAAGGCTTCTATTTTGAGGAAACATAGTATTCCAGAATTAAAATAATTTATTTACGTTCATCTGTTGTAGTTGGTGTTTCTGGTGGTGATAAATGTAACACGTCTGCGGAATTGCGTAATGTTTCGGTGACGACTGTACTTAGCTGAGCCAAGAAACCAGGTTCGGGTTTCTTTTTTGAAATATTTACAGTACTATTTATTGGTCTCCATGACTCTGGTAAAAACGTATAAACTGAATCGGCAAGCGAGTTTGTTGCGTTATAAATTGTATCGAAAGATTGATGAGTATTTCCAGAAATTGGAGTGTAATCATTCGAAGATGAATCGTTCTGCGCCAGTTCATCGTCTACTGTCGATTGTGTCATCTGCGTTTGTTGTTTGAGTTCTAAAAATACAATGCTCTTAAAATAAAGCGATCAAATGTCAACAATTCCATTAGCTATGCACAAAACGTTTTGGAGATTCGGCACTGTAGCAATGTAACATAGAAGCGTACTGCAACACGTGTTTCTTGAAAAATTAATTTTTGTAAAACAACAAAAAAAACACGTGTAGCGATGATCAAACGAGCACTTCAATTCGTGAAAGAGGTCATATTATACGTAGCACAGCTTATTTGGACAACGCATGATGTAGAGACAGAAGAATATACGTTACCGATAGAGAATCTCAAAAAACAATTTCGATTTGTACACTTATCCGATATTCACTATGACTATACACCAGTACACGAAAAATCACAAATATTTTTCACATACCAACGCGTTTCGAAGCGTTCATTGAAAGATATAGAATCAAAGATAAAAGCGATGAACGATGTTGACGCAATACTACTAACAGGAGATTACATACAGTACGAATCAGATGCTATTCATGGATTCATTTCCGATTTTCTGGAACCATTAGTGGAATCAGTCAAACCAAGAGCAGGAACGTATCTAGTTTTGGGAAATCATGACCACAAAAAACAAGGCAGCAAAAAAATCGTGGCTGACGCTATTAAGAAGGTCAAAAATGTAACACTACTAGAAAATGAATCTGATATCACAAAAGTTATCGCCGATTTATCAGAATGGAATCTTGAAGTACTCGGTTTGCCTGACAAACACGATCCATGCTACGCAACACAGTGCAACAAAATCTATCAACGTTACACTAAGAACGAAAACAAGGCAAGAATTGTACTAAGTCATAACCCAGACTCTGTATGGGATCTCCGTGTAGCTAACTTGCCATTTAGTTTGTTACTCTGTGGTCACAGTCACGGTGGCCAAATCCGAGTTCCTGTCCCACTGACAGTAGCTAAATATCTCTACAAACAATACGATCAGGATTCTATTCGTATTGAAGATCTAGATAAATCAATCGTGTGGATACCTGCGCAGATCATTCTTTCATACATGATCAACGCTCCTCCACTTCCTGCATCTGTAAGAAAGTGGGTTAATAGTCGTTGGATTATTCTATTCATTATGAGAGTAGTTAGGAATTGGCAATATGGCGCAGGAGGTTTAGTGCAAATAACAGAAAAGGGATTGGGAGAAAGATATGTATATTGCAACAGAGGTGTGGCGACACACCCTCCATTTAGATTGTTTTGTGGTCCTATTGTATCAAATATTACATTGGTTCCTGCGAAATAGTATTTCACTTGAATAAACTGTACACTTGGTATTTACATGGATTTTAAAAGAAACTGCTGAGTAACATGGCACAAGACGTGG
>JAESGV010000714.1_pt1 | contig 14386 bp, 19 predicted proteins | sample 9269781 | NCBI WGS metagenome assembly JAESGV01 (sample SAMN15741586, study PRJNA653496) | algae metagenome | isolation source: Tildeniella torsiva UHER 1998/13D and co-occurring heterotrophs from... | place: Slovakia: Slovak Paradise National Park, Hrabusice, Kosice Region | collected 2000-01-01 | reverse complement strand
TACAGCTTCGTCGCGTGTATGACGAAGCGTTGAGCAAGTACGATGTACTGATCATGCCTACCACACCGATGAGGCCAACAAAAATTCCGTCAAAAGATACTTCAAGATTATCACTGTATATCAAAGCGTTAGAGATGTGTGGGAATACTAGCGCATTTAATGCATCTGGTCATCCCGCGATGAGTGTTCCATGCGGCATGGTTAATGGGCTGCCTATTGGAACGATGATAATTGGCAAGTATTTTGACGAAAGCACGATATACAGGTTGGCATATGCGTTTGAACAATCTTTCAATTGGAAAGAATTAAACTGAATTTATTAGAACATCGGTAAGCAGCCTCTTGTGCATTGTGTTTTCATGTTCCATCTCTGTGTACTTGATCGCATCCATATGAACTCCTTAAAGCTCTTTGCAACACCTATCATACCAGTTATACATAATCTTTCGAGAAAACTGCTTGAAGGTGCATACCCTGAAGCTTCGCTATAGATAACTTGATCAAAAGTCTGACTGGTTGGATTATTTATGTTTTTCAAAATTTCATAGTAGAACACTTCACAAAATTGAACAATCAATCATTACCATGGACGTGCTTTAGTACTAAATATCTCAACATCACTGAACCATCGTTGAGCAGCGCATAAGAGCTTCTCAAGTACTCGAACTCCCAATATCGGCCACACTTTCATGCACGTCTTGGTTGTCGTTACTAGCATTGTTTCATTCAACATGGATACACTTTGGTCTCCCTCTAACGATGCTTTACATTCTCCTGTTCGAAGATCCCAAATTTGTACAAGATTGGAACAAGACGCAACAAATCTACTGTTGAGAACTACAAGTTGTTTAACTTGGTTCTCAGGTACTTTAATAGTCATAATATTTTTTCCTGTACGCAAATCCCACGTGCACATACTTGATCCCGAGGTGACGATTGTGTATGGATCTACTAATCGCATGCAATATACTTGTTGGTTGTGAATAGTATACAATGGTGTAAATTTTCGTAGTATTTTGTTATTTTCTATCGCTTTGTAGAGATTTATTCCGTTCCGCTCACTTGTTGCAATTTTTCCACTTCCTATGTTTTCGATGGCATATATTTCCTGCTCTACGATCGCTTTCCAGGAAATCTTGCTTTGGGTGTCCATAACGATTAAAGTATCATGTTCTGCATGTTCGATAACCAAAAAGACTTTTTTTGTCAAGTAGAGCAAGTGCGTCACAGTCTTTAGATTATAGTGAATCCCTTCCACAATCGTTTTGTTCCTCCAATCGTATGTACAAAATGCTCCTGCAATTATCGCAAATTGAGAACCAGCGTACTCGTTTGCTTTGAAAAAGTTTCGCGGTGGAATAGCAATCGCGTAATCTCCTACAATTGCAGTGAGTTTGTGTAATTTTTGTTGTTCTATTTCGAAGACAGCCAGTTGGTTATTGTGCAATAAGAACAGTACGTTATTAGAGTCGAGAACGCCACAGTATTTTGTATTAAAATTATATTCTTTAGCGTGCCCTTGTGGTGCAAGGTCGAATAACTGTGTTCTGTTCACGCAGCATGATACGTACCAATTTTGCTCTTCTTCTAAATTATGCTGTATGTCGAATACGATAGGTTGCACACTTATGATTCTTACGTTCTTTTGCATCCACTCAAATTAGAAAGTTACAAATGATGGAAGACGTGACACTCTGCATGCATGGAGAGCATATCAATACAGACACATTCAACTGGATGACTACAACGTTACGAGCACCTGAACCTCGAATTACTATTCATTTCAAAACAATTTCTTTGACACGTTTCGAATTGACAATACGGGAACGAATGACAGTTTCCAAACTCAAAGATGAGATACTATTCGCGCAGAGAAAAACGTACCCAAAGAGTGCTAGTGTAGTGTTGTTTTTTAGAGGATCAGAACTAAATAATGACGTAGAACTGACGTCACTACGGATACAACCAGATTCATTTATGGTTCCTGTATTTAAATAAAACGTTATTGATTTCAAATAAATATTTAATATATTTTACAGTTGTTTGTTACTTAGTTAATCTGCCCTTGCCTTTTGGTGGGCCCATTGGTGTGACTCTAGCATTTTGTTGCTGATACTGTTGGTATAGTTGTTGTTGATGTACTTGATACGCCGCAAATTGATTGTTCATTATACGCTCCTCTACTTGTCGTGTCAAGTGTTGTACCATCTCTTTCAACTGTGTAATCTCTTCTCCTTGCTTTTTTTGTTCCGATATTAACAAACTCAAAATTTGGTTTCTATCGAGCGGCTGTTGTGTCTGCTCAACTTTTTGCTTCTTGAACGCAGGTTCCTGCACTGCCACGTCATCCTGCGTTAGGAATAGATCGTCAAAACCTTCTTGTGCAACGGGTGCTAAACGTTGCTCCAAGTTCATTATAGAGGCGTCTTTACCGGTATAATGTTCATGTGGTGACAATAAAGAGGCGTCGTCCCAAACCCAGTTCGAGTTCATGAACATTTCGACATCATCTGAAGAGTCTTCCATAGGAGCAGGAGCATTAAACACGAGTCTTTTTTGTTCTGGAGGGATGTGTGGCTTCTCCTCGACATTTTGTTTGGCGTACGCGATAGACTCTCTGTACCATGATGGATCCTCTGCAAAATCAATTGTGATTTGCTCACTACCGAATGCTGGTGAGGATGCTCTACCGGTACTTGAATGAAACATGTGATGTCGTTGTTTTAGTTTATGATTTGTTCAATTTAAGCTTTTGGGTTTAAAAAGGGCTTCAAGTGCATTACAATGGAACAATGCGCATGTCCGCGAACTGCCGACAAGGAACAACACCTTGACCTTGAGGTCCACAACGTAACAAAGTTTATAACAATTTATATAGGATTGCACTCGCAAGTACAACTATTCCGATGAGAATGTACACTAGTTGTATGTTGAGTGTCGATTTGGTGGAAAATTGTTGATCACCCTTTTTGATGTGCGATAATATATGGCAATATGTTTCAAAATCGGTTATTCGCTTATCCTTGGTGACCTTCAAATTTCGCAGCGTTAACGCAGAATAATATTGGATCTTTTCATTATTAACCTCTAACAGATCGAGTAAAATTGGGATTATATCTCGCTCTATCTTTTGTGCATTTTCTGCTATGCTCGTGATCGAATGTAGGTACTGCACAATTAACTCTAGATTGTCTACATCTTTCACCTTCTTAGAGTACTGCTTCAACAAGTCGATGATTGTTTTTGTACCACGCTCATGAACAACAGGTAGGTGCTTATCACACTCTACCAACACATTCAAGCAGAAAAGAGCATCGGAGATTGATCTACTTGATTAGTCTATTCTATAATTGGAATTACTTTTTCTGTTTGAGCAGTGCGATGACCACTGGTATGGCATCTCCAACTTTTGGGACTAGTTTCTCATCTAGTGCAATTCTAGAGATGATATGTAGACACTCTTTGCGTATCTTTTCGTTATCGTGAAGTAACAGATCTCTGAACACATGCACTGAAACAATGGAAAAGTACTCACGTGCATCTGCATCATTTGTGCACAAATTTAGAATTAAACTCAAACCTTGATGTACAATATCATAATTCTTCCGTTTTGTGTACACTTGCACGACTTTTATAATCGTATCTAGACCATTCTTTTGCACTTGGATTTGTTGTGCGCCATCTTCCTCAGTACTAAACATGCGCAACAGTAACAGTACAGTAGTGACAATATTTACTTCTTTGTGATGCAACAACAAGATTAACATCTCTACGAGATCGTTATCATCACACAAGTCAGAGTTGACTACAGATGCCAGTTTCCAGAGCAAGTGTAGCGAATTGAAAATAATATCAGAGTGACTATCATCTGCGTGGTAACAAGCATCAATTGTAGTTGTGATAGTGTACAACGCTTCGTACTTTTGTACAAGTTCTGCAGCTACTTTGTCGTTAGATGCCAAATGTGTAAAACATTGGATGCAAAATCGTCGCATCAAAAAGTCAGTTGGTTCACATATGCGCAGCATCTCGACTATAGGTTCTATTCCTGAAACAGATTCCAAATATTTCTGATTGGACTCTTCAATGAGTAGATTTGCGATAGCACCAACCGCATTGCGGGCTAATACTTGTCTATCCTTGTCTTTGTACTGCGTAACGTAGTGTGATAATTGGTCCAGCGCACCATGTTTTTTCATGTACTCTCGTGCAGTTTTGTTAACAGAAAGATTCATTAATATCGCACAAATGATTTGTTCAATTTGTACGTTGTGAGATTTGTGCAGTTGTGCGACCAAGCTATGAATTTTTTCGGAGCCATCATCGCGAAGATAAGCATCGATTTTTTTCTCTTTGGCTAGTTCTACGGTGAGAAGACGAAGAGCTTCGTAGTCTAGGGCCATCACTTGTCAACGTTACAAAACGATCTGTGGTTTTGTACTTTTTTAGTTAAAGAGATATGGTTTACTGCCGTTTCGTTGAAAATTATGAATTTCATGCGAACTGATCAAGAGATTGCAAGCAGCATTAATTGTTTTCCAAGTTTCATAAAAATTATTTTCAATTAATTTTTTAAATGAGATTTAGAACTCGAGCAATAATAGTTTGGCGTAAAGTGTCCATTTCCAAACGCGTCGCAAACCTTTCAAAAACAGTCGCGTTATTTACTCGCATCTCTAATTTTAACACTTTCAAGGTAATTTTAGACTTTGACTGCGCACTGAAATACGACCAGATAATCTAGAAGAATCCCAAAACAAAACATGAAACGCATATTATTACTAGTGGCTCTAGCCATAGTTTACGTAGCAGCAGACGATGATACTCGTCCATACTATTACTCGTTACTTCCTACTTATGGTAACCAATCAGCAGATGGAAGTTTCAATGTACGATTCTATGGAACAATATACAAGCGAGAAGATGATAACGATAACGTCAACTTTGCAAGTGACTTTTTGAGTGCTGTAGATGTTTTAAAATTGAAAGGAGATGCAACCACCGATGCACAAAAACAAAACTTGAACGATAGACTTGACCCATTCACACACTGGGACTTGCAACGCGACGAAAGTCCAACATTCAACATCGTGCAAGGAAACGTTGATGTCACCATGACCAGACAAACAGATCTTGTTGGTCAAATTGACGAGTTCCTCAAATTCCAAGATTCCACGGTCACTTTGGGCACGCCTTTCAAATACAAGGCCAAGAACCCAGCAGACGCCGGAAATACTCAAGCTAACTTTACCATCTATTCCAATTCTGGTTACACCATTTACGCCGACTTGGACGACATTTTGAGAGTTACTGAAATTTGGAATCCATACGAAGGTCTCAAGAAGACTCTAGTAGATGACTTTGTACCTGTATCCGGTATGCCAAACGTTCTCTCACAATGGAACAACAAACTCGGCAGCGATGTCGCTTTCCATTACGCTACTATCACTCCAATTCCAATCGCTGGAGCATACGTCAAATGGCTTCCAACTGTCTACCCATCAGGTTCACTCGACATGAGACCAATTAACATCTTCCACCCCGACGATGTTTTCGACGCTAGACAAAAGCAACTAGAACGTTACGCAGAGACTTTCCCAAAGAGAAGACTTGTCATGCTTGGTGATACCTCTACTAACGACTTGATCAAAGCCTACCCAGAATTTGCAAGAAACTTCCCATCTCAATTAGGTTGCATTTTCATTCGCAACATTACACATAGCTACCCTGATTACAGCAATCCATTAATCGATTTAGAGAAGGAGTTCCAAGGCGTACCAAGAACTAAGTGGTACGTATTCAACAACGCCGAAGAGTTGCTTAGTGTAGACATTCTAGGAGGAAATTGCCATCCAGCTGGAGTACCAGCTAATCAAACTACCGCTAGTGGCGGTTACGAAGGCACAGGTACTCGCTCCGCTAACTCGGCAAGCGCTTCAACAACTAGTATTGTATCTGTATTGATACTTTGTATTTTAACCGTATTATTTATGTAAACTCAACTTTTGTTATTTGTTTGTTATGGATTCTAAAGCACGAGTGAGGTATCATCTCACGACTGATAATCTAGAAGTAAGATCTATTTCTCACTCACATCAAAGCGTCTCTACATTGTCGAGATTTTCCACAATGGAACAACTCATTGTGTATGTCGACCATTTGAAGCGTTCAAAAAGTTCAGTAAACATCCAGCTTTTACGTTCAAGCTCGAACACAATATTCCAAAAGTTGAGTTTAATTGGTGGAATCCACGAGAGACAAACAGAATCGAAAGCAACAAGCAAGTAATCGAAATATTTGTGACAAAATTACTCCAAAATGAGAAATATCTACGCGAACCTCAAATAATGGCGTTACTCGATCTGAATGGGGAAGATCGCTTTGACATCAGCGCGATAGAAAAAATCAACTTTGTAGAAACAGCAAAACGAGCTCGCAAACACTACGTTTTATTCGATACTGATGAAGAAAAGAAACAGTTCGCAGTTGATTTTCACTTTGTGTCACAGAACTGTCATGATGGCGCTGCTAGGACTGTCCTTGATTGGTTCTACTTTTGTGACTCTTGTTTAATGAATTGGGACTATGTTAACAAATTACACGACGAGTTAGGAGAAGATGATGCTCTGGTGATGCGAGAATTTTGTTCGCGCAGGAAGGGAATCTTTGATCATGAGGACATTCAGAATGCCACCCCTACATCCACACTAAATTGGATAGAACGTTTACAAAGAAGATCGATTGAAAGAACAAAAATGCGCGAGAGCATAAGTCGAGGGTTTTCTGAACAAAGCGATGCTTGATTTATACTAGCAATCTGATGAATCCTTCTTGTACGTCTCTGTAAACTTCGCATTTAGAGTGTCTACCAAGCTGCACACAAGTCTCCTGCTTAATAACACCAGTGCTAATACCATGTGTTTCTTACAACCTCGTTCTAATTTGACCTTTCTGTCAAGAAATTCAACACATGACCCGAGTGGTTCTAGCACTGCTGTTACTCGTGCTCTGCACAGCAGTGACATGTCGCTCACCCTACACAAACGCCATAACCAACGAAACAATCCCACACGCAGTTTGCTACCAAAGCCCTCGCGTGCACAATGAAAGTGCTTTCTTATCGTTTATGAATGGTTGTCATTTCGACCCTACAAATTCCTACCTACTATACGCAGCAGGTAAATTTATTTTGGACTGGTTCAACGTGAAGAGAATCTGCCAAGCCATATTTGTGTTTTTATTAACACTCCCCTTTTTGATGTCGATCTACGATGAAGAGGTGATGACTACAGAACTTGTTTCACGGTACGCTTACTTTTTACTCAGCGGTACCACTTTATTATTACGCATATCGTTCGGTATGAGTCAATACCCATGGATGTACGCTGCGTTTAGACAACCTTCTCCATGTTGGTGTGACGTTGTCGGCGCAGATGGAAAGAATCATTTCACATATGCACTAGGAAGCACATGGAGTATGCCAAGTGGAGAATCACTTATTGCAGCACTCATAGGGTTGCATTTGGCAGAACGTTTTAGTATTGCCATCGGAGTGCTTGTCATGGTCTTGGTACCAACATCATGCGTGTTTGTTGGAATCTCTAGTGTTGGACAAGTTATCACTGGTTTCGCGATTGGATTTATTTTACATTGGTACCATACAAGGACACCATTATGGGTTCGATTTTTGGATTTTATTTTTGCAGTCATTTCTGGATTTTTAACACTACCACTAGTGAAACATTTTTATGTCGCGGAAAACTTTTCTACTTTTTCGATGGATTATTTTGAAGCATTAATTTGGCAAGTGTTCACATTTGTCATTTTAACACTCTTATTTTCGTTTGGATTTTTGAGACGTATTTTGGTTGATCGCGTTTATTTTTTGAGTCCTATTGATATTCAATACATGAATATGAGGCTATTACCAGCTGCAAAAATCAATCATGGCGAGTTTGAAGGTTCAGGAGATTTTTCAGATCGTTCACGACTCGTTATTCGCGATAGTACACTGGACCAACGTCACGAAGATTTGGCAGATATCAACGGTCACGTATTTAGTCGTGTCGTTCACTACAAATCAGTCATGTTCTTCATTGCCATGCTAACGTTTGCCATTTTGGCTGCACTTTCCATCGCTTCACATTTTATTGAAGAAATTCTATCTTTTGGAAAAGATGTAAATGATCCAATACCCTTTTTATAAAGATTTTTGTACTGTATACATGAATACATTTGCATCAGTTCTGTTGTGATATTGAAACATTGGACTTGGTTTTTGAATAGGACTAATTACTAACGCATATTTCTCGCACTCGTTTTCAAAAACGGAAAACGTGTTCTCGTGTCTGTACGTGATTGCGTAATAGGCAACTAGTCCAGGTTTTTGCTCCATTATTTTGTTCGTCATGCAAACCATCGCTGGTATCGCGCTAATGTCGTATGCAATGTCTGCTCCTATCAATACATCTGCGTTAAAGTCTGGAATAGTTTCTGCGTTCCAATCTAAATGTTGAATAACTGTATTAGCCTCACTCGTTCCACTGTGAATATACTCTGAATTCACGCCATCTATAACGTTAAAACTTGTGTGATCAATAACTTACTAATTTCCATGTTTTCTTGACAGTTTTGCATGACTTGGTCCATGTAGTCTGTTAAATAAACTTTTTTCGGATTTACGTGTCGCAAACATAGCCCAGAAAGTCCTACTCCTGATCCTAACTCGACAATTGTCTTGTTTGTGAATAGAGAAGGATTCTGCAGAATGAATTCTCCTAACAAGTATCCTGCTTCCCACATTCCAAGTCCTACGTTCGTAAATCGTTGTTTTACGCGCAATATTATGTTGTGAGGTCTATTATCGTAATCGTATGTGAATATTCTGTGTGAAATCTCTGTAGCTACGTTTCTATCGTGTTAGCGAGCTGCGTGAATCGTACGTTTGTTCTTGTTTGATTTTTGCCTCCATGTATGCGTTCAGTAAAGCATCTATTACTCCATCTTCGTTACCTTGCTCTGCATGCTCGACATCTTCAATAATTTGTTTCAAAACACGAGTTGTGTGAGCGATGGGTATCGGATATTTCAGAACAAGTGGATTTTGTATCACCTATTTGTTAACATGCAAAGTGAAACACACGTTGGAATAGAATTCTTCTTGGGCCTCCCAGCTGCACCAGTTGCCGTTGTATTCGTTTCGAAAAGTATTCGATAGTTCTTGAGGAGTTTGGGAGTAACTACAGTACGCGTCTTTCGTCCTCTTCATGTTTGGTTGCAAAACGAAACTTACGTGTTTGGTTCATAACTACCTAGTTAACACAAAAATACGTTTGTTATTCAAAATCATAACATTACACAATATGTCCATCTTGATAATTTAGATTTTTGTTTAAAAAGTAAATAGAATATGTTTGTCTTAAATGAAGTTGGACATGTTGTCAAAAAATATTTATTCAAAAAAAGATTGTATTTTCCAGAACACTTGGTTTGGAAGCGTGTCGCATCAGCAATGAATCACATTGAATTTGTAATTTCAACTTAACAATCTTTCTAAAGCTCTTTATTTTCTTTCTTGTTTCTCTTTCGTCTGATAACAGTGATAATAAGCAACGTCACAACAATCACTATCACAAGTAAAAACACAAAACCAGCAATAGATCCAAACACTGCTCCAAACACCATTCCAAATGTCGATGCTGGCGCAGCAACAGGTACAGTATTCGTTATTGACAGATCAGTATTATCTATCAGAGTTCCTACTGTTCCGATCTTTTGGAATCCAAAGTATGGAACGGCCATGTCAGTGTCTGCTTGAATCGATCTTGCTGCACTAGACATTGTCAAACACATAAAGTATGCATTCTTGGAGAGTGATGAAGAAAGATCGTTTGAAGAAATTGGACTAGATATCGACGATAGCGTGACATTCTTGCGATCAACTATCTGTGATGAAATCTTGTTCAAACCTGTTTCAACGGAAACAATGAGCAAGTATATCGACTGTGTTTGAATTGTTACTGATGTAGAAGACACTCCTTGTATACTATGTGTTTGTGTCGAACCACTAAACTTGATAGACGTGGAGATGGATTGACTTCCGTCCTTTGGTTGTAGCACCAAAGTTGCATCAATGTTGCTTGGCAAAATAGTAGGGAAATTGAAACCCAAGAACGCTTGATAACCTTGTAACACTTGCGACGCGTCCCAACATAAACTCTTCTTTCCTGATGGTACACTAGTAGAGATGTGTATCGAATTGTTTATCATTGCGTACGATAACAAACCAGTGCTGGATTTGACAGCAGTAGAGACGTCTACATTGACTGGTGTTGTTGACATGTTTACGTATTTGGTTGAGACAACATCTAGTTGTATCTCACACTCTTTGCCGATAACATTTTGTGCGTAGCATACGCAATTGTTTGTAGAGGCACATACACCTCTTCTACTGCAAACACTAGTGCTAGTACTGGTGATACCATAGCAAGAGACGGTAACGACTGTAGGAGAAGGTTTTGAGGTAGTGGTAGTTGGTGCTGTTGTAGTAGTTGTTGGTTTAGCAGCAGTTGGTGTTGTTGTGGTAACCGTTGTTGTTGTTGTAGGCACAACCGTTGTTGTTGGTGCAGTAGTGGTAGTTGGAGGTGCCGTGGAAGTAGGAGAAGTAGTTGTGGTAGTGGGTGTAGTAGGTGTATTAGTGGTAGTTGGAGTTGCTGTTGTGGTAGGTGTGGGTGTGACAGTTGTTGAAGCAGCAGTTGTAGTTGCAGGTGCAATAGAGGTAGTAGGCGTAGCAGTAGCTGGCGCAACAGTTGTCGTTGGTACATCTGTTGTGGTTGTTTGTGACATAGTTGTAGGTACATAGGTTGGATTTGTAGTCGTAGTTGGTGTTGTTGTGGTTACCGTTGTTGTGGTTGTAGGCACAACCGTTGTTGTTGGTGCGCTAGTAGTAGTTGGAGCCGCCGTTGTAGTAGTAGTAGGTGCAACTGTAGTTGTAGGCTCAGCTGTGGTGGTAGTTGGTGCGACAGTAGTAGTTGGCGTTGGTGTAGGAGATGGCGTAGGTGCTGTGTAAGATCCATCCGAAAGTAGAGCAGTGAAAGTGCCGCCAGCATAAGCTATGATTGTTGGATCTGCTATGGTTTGTGCAACAACAGGGGATAACACGTCACCACTTTCAAACGGTCCTAAAAAGTTTTGACCTAAAAATATAAGTACAATGAAAAACAAACGTACGATTTGTTCCCCACCCTAAGATTTGGGTGTGTGTAGAGTTCGCTGCTGTGAGTACTATACTATTGTAAGAAATGTATGAATTAACATCGAAAAAGTAAGCAGATGATACATACTTTGGTACAAGAGTACCATTTGGCAGAGTTAACAATACCGGTATTGGTACGGTATTTACGTTCCCTCTACCAGTGTAACCACTTCCCCAAACATGTACATTACCATCGCTGGTTATTACTGCAGATGCAGGTCCATAAGTACTAACTGCTACGGCAAACTTTCCGCTCAATGATCCAGCTAAAGCTGCTTGTGCACTGGAGTAGGTACCTGATGCTTGGCCAATACCCAAACTACTACCATCATGTGAACCCCATGTATGCACAGTACCGGCTATTGATGGTTAGAAATCATGACAAACATGACTGTCATACTTGATGTTATAACAATGGCTGTTGATCCAGTAGTGTCAAACTCAACAATTGTTTTTCCCAACAATGCGCCATTCGTACTCACAAGTCCAGGCACCGATCTTGGACCCGTTGCAGTTGAATCACCATTAGTGGTACTATCTCCCCAACTGTACATGACACCATTGGTATCTATTGCTAGCTGTACAGTTAGTAACATTGGAAACAACTTACTGTTGAAGCACCTACAACAGCTTTTGTAATTATTTTACCACTCAATACACCAGTGGAGATCACTTTTGTTGGAGTTAATTTTTCAGTAAATGTTCCATCTATGTGTGTAAGTTGGAATAATTACGCTTACCACCAAGTACTCCAAGAAAGTTGGATCCCCACATATACAACTCGCCAGTGCTTGTGATAAGTCCTGACACATAATCGCTACTAAACACAGATTTGAAGGTAAGACCTGCAAGAACACCAGTCCTACTGATTGGCGTCCATGTAACAATACCGTAGGTACTTTTAGCACCAGTACCGCTTTGACCGTTCACATTATCTCCAATAGTATAAATAGTATTGTTACTGAGTACGATCATGCTAGATCTACCAACAGCGATGGAATCTATGTTTGATCCGTTAAAAACACTCAAATCAGGAGTAGCAAGTGATGATCCTACACTATAACCACAGCCATAGTAGGTTTGACAGTTACCCCATGTGTACAAAGTACCATCGGTAGTGACAAGACCTGCATGTCTCTCTGTGCTATCAAAAGTAAGGATCTTTTTGCCAGCATAAGCAGTGTTCACGACACGAGTTAGGCTTGTAACAGTTAAAGTAGTTAGTCCAGTTCCAGTGACTAAATCAGAGTTGATTCCCCTCATCCAGAGTGATCCATCAGCTCCTAGAATACTGACTGAACTACCAATTCTTGAGTACACTTTTGCGATAGTGCCAATGGCTGAAGTGTCGATAACAACAGGAGTATTGGCATTTGTATTGGTTGGGTCTACACGTTAATGGTTGTTTGTACGTCGCTTACTAAATTGATTGTTGCCGTTGTTACCCCATCCATAAAGCTTATTGGTGTTGTCTAGAGCGAGGAATCCATCATACATGGAATAGATGCTAGATATCTGCGATACCACTGACACTTTTACCGGTACGTTTGAGTTTGATGATGTGACACCGTTACCAAGTGCTCCAGAACTGGCGTAACCCCATGTGTATACCAAACCATCTACATGTTAGCGAGTATTGTGAATATTGTATATGTACCTTGCGTCAAAACAGCGAACGTATATATAGCAGCACGCACTGCTTTAATGATCTTTCCTGACAATACACCATCCATTTTCACCTAATTGTTAATTAAGAAAAACCAAACGTACAGTTGCCAAAAGAGAGCTGCCTGTCGCAGTAGTGCCATCACCCAGTTGATATGCATTGTTGCTACCCTTACAATTAGCATTTAACTGTAACAATTACTTACTGCGGTGTACAATTTGTTCTCACTTGTTAGAATACAGACGGCAGATAAACCGGCAGCGACGTCAGTAATCACCTTTCCGGCCAATACTCCGGTGTTGAAAATGCGTGTTGGTGTAGGGTCTAAATGTTAGAAGTAATCGATTTAACAAACTGTTAGAGTTAGGCCCCCAACCAAAGACAGCACCGTCTTGTGTTAACATGACCATTTGTGAGACTCCATCTAGTTTAACAATTGTTTTGCCGGCTAATGCTCCAGTCATGGGAATGTTCACTGGATAATACGCGTCGGTAGTAGTCCCTAAACCAAGGTTGGCACTTGTACCCCAGCCATAAAGTTCGTTGTCTGTGGTGATAACGAAAGTATTTCCCACCGATTTGACGACGGTACTGACATTTTTTGTTGCAAGAATGCCCTTGCTGCTCGCCTCAAGGGGGTATGGGATGGGGCTTGCGTAACCGTTTGCGAGTTCACCTTTAAACCCTGTGCCCTATTACAGTTAATCGCGAACCGAGTTGCTTACTATCGTGTAGAACGACTGTGCGGCAGTTGTCACACATACTAACAGTGTGATTAGCAGTAACGTATGTGCTATCATTGTGTGCAAAGAATTAAAGATAAATTTCCCAAACGGTTGTTAACAGTTTTGTGTATAACAACCAGCAATAGCCGTTTCTCTGACGCCAACATGTCATGTGTCAACTTTCGCGTACTATTACGGTTGATTAAGTTAACTTCTATCCCATATCTCACGCTGTTACGTTTTATGGTAAATGGAACGGAATGATATGTAGCAAAAATTTGTCTTTCTGTGTTTGTGAACAAAGAGTTTTTGCGCGTTAATTGCAAGCACAGTGCGTGTTGATAGAACGAACATAAATGTACAAGAAATAGGATCGACTCGTTTGCAGCTTTTCTATGTTATTAAAACCCAAAATTATCACATGTCCTAAATTGTTTTGTCTTCTTGTCAAACAATGGGTGAACTTAGTTCAGATGTAATAGACGAACTACCTATCGCAACAGTCATAGCACCAGAAATTAAAAGTCTTAACGCTTCCCCACCTGTACAATTATTACTACAAATAATCCTAGATAAAAACCTTGCAGTACAACGATTAACTGCATTGGCACTCTTACGAAACTATGCTAGTGAAATTACACCTACACAAATCACTACGTTCCTAAAAGAGCATACACTGCTACACTTTGGAGAATCCTCGTTCGATGTAGTTGCAATAGTTGAAAGTATGTCAACAAAAGG
>JAESGV010000713.1_pt1 | contig 14389 bp, 14 predicted proteins | sample 9269781 | NCBI WGS metagenome assembly JAESGV01 (sample SAMN15741586, study PRJNA653496) | algae metagenome | isolation source: Tildeniella torsiva UHER 1998/13D and co-occurring heterotrophs from... | place: Slovakia: Slovak Paradise National Park, Hrabusice, Kosice Region | collected 2000-01-01 | reverse complement strand
AGAATTAAAAAGATGGAAACAGAACATCAATACATGATGATGATGGACTCACCCGACAAAGCAGCAAACTTTAAAAAGATGAGACAAGAGTATGGATCCTACTTTGCGTACCATGGTTCGTCAGTCGAGAACTGGCATAGCATTTTGAGAAAAGGATTGGTTAATGCTTCGAATACGAAACTTATGACAACAGGTGCGGCTTATGGTGAGGGAATCTATATGGGTAATCAAATTGTTTTATTTATTAACTGTGATAGCACCTGATTCTGGAACAAGCATGGGTTATGCACGTGTTGGTTCAAGTTGGGCAAAGTCTGATCTTGGTGCTCAAAATTTGCAAATTTTGGCTATTTGTGAAGTTGTCAAAGCGCCCAACGTTCCAACAACTCCATCGCCCTATTATGTAGTCAAGCAAGCAGAGTGCGTGACTCCACGTTTCTTTTTGTTTTACGTTGGTGGAAAGACTGTATCAGTTATGGCAAAGGACCTCGAACTTCACCAATATGTGCAATAATGGAGCACAATTGCAGTGAACAACCCATTATAAATTATTTATTTACCATATGGAATATTCCAATCATGAAATCGTCGTCCTCTTTTACAGCCAAGTGCATGTCTTTGATAAACTTCGCATTTGGTGACCACAAGAACAATTCAAAGTCGTCGGTGGACATGAACAAAGCTCCATTTTCCCTCTCCGACATTTTTTTGAGCTCGTTCCACCTGCTATCGCATTTTTGGAGTTTTCCATTCAAGTTATTTCGTGTGATGACTTTCATCTCGCGCACCAAAGTAAGTTTTCTTGATTTTTGGTTGCATTTTGTAGCTACATCCGTTGGACGGTAATTAACTTGAACAGGAGCAATTTCTTGTTCGAGTTCCAATTCAAAGTATCTGTCCAAATTCAATTCATCGCAAAATGTTTCTTTTCCATGAACTATCACTTGATAGTGAGCACTAAACTCAATTTCTTACTTTTGAAAAGAATTTCTTTCTTACTAGTGACAATGCAACTACTCAACGCATAATCACTACCAACAATTGCAGTTGGAGGTCGGAACACGAGTACATCTGATTGAGGTTCTTCCTCTTGCGCATCGTATGTATTATTACTCGTAGGTTCATCCCATTGGCTAGATGATTCCCGATGTCTTACAGCATTCTTACTTCTTCTCTCTTTTGCAACATCTATTATCAATTTGTCTCCACTACTTGTAAATAGTTCTTGGCTCAAACAATCATCTGCACAATTTCCATCTTTGAACGTTACGAATGCGAATGTAGCAGACTATAAATTAGAATTCGTAAATACACTTACTTGACCATTATCTTTCTTACGATAAAAGTCAGTTACAATACCAAACTTCTCAAACAAGGCTCTAATATCGAAATCATTTTCACTTTGAGGTATATTTCCTACGTACAGCTTTTTAGAAGGTGCATAAGGTCTTTCTTCTTTCTTCTCTTCTAAATCTCCGAAGTCCACTGACGCACCTGATGATGCTGATCCTTCGCTAGTTGGTGACCTATGCATTGGACTGCCAGTTGGACTTCCAATGGCGGAGCGTACTGGAGTAAGTGGACTTTCAGGTCTTTCTACAACGGTGCGCTTTGGAGAACGAGGAATTTCAACAGTGAGAGTGTCTTTGAACTTTGCATTTAGCAGTTTTAACCGTAAGACTCTTCGTTTTTGATGATCGACTTGAAGTTTCAATATGCTGCTACTTGATGTGATGTTATTTTCCAAGTCGCTCTTAAATTCCTCAAACTTGTCTGCTAGAAGATGGATTTTATCACATTTATGCTGATACTGTAAATAAAAATTAGTAAACTTACTTGGCTATCATTTGTGCAAATCTCAAAGATAGAGAACTGTAACTTGTTGGCAATAAAACTTGACGGTACTTTGTAGTACTGATCCTCGTACTTTGCTCCTAACATTTGAGGCATTGTTGCCAAGAAATTCTTGTCGATAGTCTCGTCTTGCATCTAAATGTTAGTTGATAAAACATGACTTACAATTTGCTCTTCTTCTTCCTCTACCTGTTTCTCAGCTTCGTCTGTCTTGTCATTAGATTCAATTGGTGCATCGTCAATAGGTTTTTCAACGTCCTCCATTTCGTCAGTTGTTTGTAACTCTTCTTGCTGTGAAGAACGTTCGCTTGGCGAGTCTGGTACGGTGTCATCAGAGGCTTCAGTACTCTCAGATTGTTTTTCTTTTTCTGGAGTCAGTGCTTTATCGTCTTTGTTTTCAGATTGCAGGGCGATGCTCTCATTTGTAGATAGAAGAATAGAAGGTCTGACTGTAAGTGAATAGAATCAAATATTCGTACCTAGATTTTGCCTTGCCGAATGGAGCACCGTTATTTACAGGTTGGTCTTCACTATTGTCCAACTTTTGTTTTTTCTTTGGTCTCTCTGCTTCACCCTCTTCTTTAACTCGTTTGTGTTTCAGTTCTTCTTTTTCTTTTGCTATTTGTTGATAGACTTCATCATCAGTATCATCAAGAGTCAAGTCGATAAAATTTTCACGTGATGTCATGTTTGCCATTGATTGTACAACGGTTGTCGCACCTTTCAAGATCTTGTACTGATATTTTGTAATTTCAATTCCAAGTTTAGTAATATCTCGTGTAAAAATATCCAACCCTTGTTGATTGCACACTATCTGAACAACATCAACGACAACGAACAATGGATGATGTAATGCCGAGTCCATTTTATACTTTATCTGAAATACAGCCATCAGAAAGAGTAGAATTAAACTTACATGAAACAGTATGCAATTTTTTTGATTGTCTAATTAAACAGGATGAGATTAACGTTGCGATAGACCCTAAGGATGGAAGTTCTATGCAACTTACACTCAGTCCCAAAATTCAAGCTTACTTTACCGTTCACTCCACCAACCAACAGTTAACAACAGTTTATGTACCACAATCACCAATGCAACTGATTGTTCCTGAAAAATGGAAAATGTCTAATGTTAGACAAGACTTGACATTCCGCTTTCGAAGCGAGATGGAGGACGAACATTATTGCGCGGCGTGTATGACTCATCATCTCGCGCATGAGTTTTCGGAAGGTCACGAACTTGATACACATGCACAAGTAATGTTCGATACAGTTTTCGGTGCCGATTGGCAAGATGACCTACTACTTATTCAACATTGTTGGAATGAAACAAAAGTTGTGCAACACATCGTACCACATGCTATCGAAGCGGTACGAGCGACTAAAGAATAGATCACATGTACCACAGCAGGAAGACGTTTTACCATTGGTGCCAACTGAACAAATATATCCTGATCCAATGGCAACTACATACAATCCTTTCGACATGGCATCGGCACCGCTATTAGAGCTTGAGATGCCCCTTTTGTACGATACATTCCCAACACCTCCACTATTCGACACATTCCCTTCGCAAGGATACACGCCATTGGAACCATTTAATCCACAATCCTATCCACCTTTCCCCTCGAATTACGATAATTTACTATATCAACCCACATACCAACCTTCATATCAACCAATCGAACAAGTTACTTTGGCGAACAATCCTACATATTCACAACCTCCACCAGCATACTCGTCTCAAGCACCAATTGTATCGGAATATTTCTATCCAGATGTTGTAGTAGTAATCGAACAACCTGGATACAGTCGCGATTCAAGTTCGACTAATGATGAAGTCATCGAAATCATAGAAGAAAAGGTAGTCGATGTTCGCCCAATTGCATTTGGAGAATCTTGGAAGAAACCAGAAGAAGAGAAACTTCAAACCGGAGATGTTCGTGGCATAATCAGCGCCTTCGAGAAGCGATTGAAGAAGGTTGAAGAAGATGTACCAAGGAGACAAATCATTAGACGCAGAAGAAGGAGATTAATCAAACCAGGACAAAAGCTTGACAATGGAAAATATCAACCTGCACAATACGAATACTACTTTGAAGAATTCGAAGCTGATGATAAATATGTTTTCAAAGAAGGCGATGTTGTAGTAGAGGAAGCACCTCAAGAACCTTCTGAGCCAGCACAGCCAGTTGAAGAAGAGGAAGAAGAGAAGAAAAAAGGATTCTTCGATAGAGTCCTCGATAAAGGCAAAGACATTGCAAAAGACAAGGCAAAGAGTATTGTAGAGGATATTCTCAAAGATTTAGCTAAAAAGGCATACAAAGAGGTAGAACCAACGTTCTGGAACAAGTTTGATGAATACACAGATGGCCAATTCGCGTCTTTGCACGCGCCAACATTGCGAAACTGTGAGCCTCGAGAAACTTCGTTCTCATTACCATCACTAGAGACAGAACTACCATCTTTGGGAGAATTACCTAGTGTAGGACTCTCAACTTCACTACCAACGTTTTCGCTACCTTCGGTTGGAACGTTATCGAGTCTTCCAGCTTTATCGAACCTATCATTGTTATCTGGACCATTATCAAGCGTCGCTAGTGCAGCTGCCAGCGGTGCAGTAGGGTTAATAGGATCAGCACCAGGACTACTAACTGCTTTGGTGGCCTCTGCTCCAGCTGTGCTGAATGCAGTAAGTCCCCAAGGAATTGCAACAGGAGTAGCTTACGGAGCTGTATCTGCTGCTGCACATGCAGCTCCAGGTCTAATATCAGGTGTTGGATCATCGTTACTCTCGCTTTCGGCAACAGGGCTAGAGACTGGAATAGGAATGATCTCTACAATTGGATCAGCTCTTCCCTCTTTATCATCACTTAGACCAAACTTTGGAAAGCCGTCTATGAAGAAGAATTTGTCTATGGAGCAAAAGCCAGCACCAAAGACTAAATCCACTGGAAAGCGAATAGCTAGCAAATCAATAAGTGCTATTGAAGATAGAATAGAAACAGAGTTGGAACAGATACTTCAAGACAAACCAAAACAGAAGGTCAAATCATCTAAAAGAGATACACCAGTAACTAGAAAAGTTACAAGAGAACAAACTCCTAAAATTCAACAACAGGCTCAGCCTCTCAAGGTTAGAGCTCAAGATGTGCAAAAAGCTCAGCACATCCAACAAGAAAGAATGCAACAGCTATCAGATTTGGGCAAACTAGCATTACGTGGAAGAGATCCAGAAGGTTACACATTCAGCCAACCAGAGACCACTATCAAACCACTACAATCTACTACTTCGATTTCTAACTATCAGTCGCCAAAGCAACCTTTGAAACAAACAGAAAAGCAGGTACCCAAATCTGGCGTCAAGTCGTTGCGCAAAGATCCAGAAGGTTACACGTTCACCACAGAAGCTCTAACGCAACAACTTCTAGTACAAGAATCTACGAATGTAGCACCCATGGAGAATCTATCGGCAAAGATCGTGAAACCAGCTTTTGAAAAATCTGCCGACACTAAACCAAAGAAAAAGAAAGCTAAAAAGCCCAAGAAAGAGAAAGCAAAGAAGGGAAAATTAATAGATGCTGGTAAGATAGTTGACGATGTAATGGAAGAAATCGATCTCAGAGAACCTAAAGATCAGCAAAGCCAGCCGCCAGTCGACACAGAAACTCATAATTACAGTGAGCAACCCGCGACTTTTGCAAGTTCACAATTCAATGGTGATACGCAGCCGTCTGTTGAATTGCCCGCATATACTTTGCCAGTGGTCTCTCAACCTGATTTGAAGCTCGATCCCAACTATAGATCACGTACTGATTATGGATACACAAAACAAATAGCTAGACAAGTACCCGATATCACGTCAGGCTCTGTAGCTAGTAATGAATTACCTAGCAATGCCGGAATCGCTAGTATGATGAAAGAGCCGGTTGTAGATGCCTCCTTGTTCCAGAATCAACAAGTAGCTCCTTCGACACAAACATTCGATTCGAGTGTGTCCCTCAATAATCAAGGTGTAACCTTGCCAAATACCACTCGTGTAACTGATACCTCAAATCCAATCATACAATCTAATAGTGTTATGACCACACATCCAAACAGTGAAGTTCAGGATACCGACGAAACCAAATCTTTGGGATTAATCGATGCTGGTAGGAAGCTCATGAAGGACGTGTTTGGTAAAACAAAATCCAACGAGGTTGTTCAACCCTCATCAAATGTCGTATCAGATGGTGGTTCAGTAGTCACGCAATCTGTTGTCGACGAACCCCAACTTATTACCATTGTGAATGAGCCTATTCAAAGAATGGATACCAAACAGCCAGCCATGGCAACTAATACTGTGTCACAGTCAGTTGCACCTACAGAAGTTAAAACCCATGTTACGCAGCATTCAGTTCCAACACTACCGTCGATATCCATCAACGAGTTGGTGAATGAGCCAAATATCGACCAAGGTGTTAGCGTGACTCAACCACTACCAAATACTACGCTTTCTAATACACAAGCCTCTACCCAGCCAACAAATATACCTTCTGAAGCTACTGTGCAATACATCTCTGGTCATGAAGAGCAAAAGACTTCTCATGGAATAATCGATGCAGGTAGAAAGTTTGTGCAGGATATATTTGGAAACCATAAGTCGACATACACTCTTGCTGATTCAAATAATAAGGAGACCACGACGGTGGCACCTTCCTTGGATAGCTCATCGACAGTTCAGGAAGTCAAACAAGTGATTCCAATCACTACTCAAAGTGAGACTATTGAGATACAAAGTACCGATTCATCATTACTCGATACTGTGCATGTTGTGAAATCAGTTCCAGTTTCCAAATTTGTTCATCAAAGTAGTCAGGAGGTACCAACTAAGAGTGTACTCGTTGACGAAGTTGTAGCTCCATCTACGCATAGTGTATCTACGGATGAATGCGAAATACGTGATACAAATTCTCCAAGTTCTGCAGTTACTACTTCACAGTACAGTTTTGCACCATCTACTTCAACGTTGTCCAACTTTGTTTCAAGACCAATCATGACTGAATCTACACAACCATTTGCTACACAAAATACAACTCGTCCATTGGAAACTAGTACATCTGAAATCATTTTGAACGAGTCAGCACCTCAACCCGGTCATCAAAGCTCGAATTCTGGAATCTCAAATTTCTTTGGTAGCATCAAGCGAGCATTTACACGTGATACACGCACAGAGGAAAAATCTTCTCAACGGCAACCAAGTGATATTACACCAGCTGCTGTATCACCAGTGGTCAAAGATGTCAACAAACCAGTTGAACAACCAATCAAAAATCCAATTGAATTGATTGCACCTACAGTAGAACATCAAATCGAGGTTCGAGAACAACAACCAATGATACAAGTACAATCTCAACAACAACCTCAAGTCATTGTCACCAAAGCTGAACCAACTGTCTCACAAAAAGCTCCAACAACAGAAACGATCACTGTTGAGGCACCTGTCGATTCTCATACGCCATCAGAGGTTATCATCGAAGGTGCTCACCAAGTAACATCTCGCACTGTAATGCATCCTACATTTGGTTGGCAACCAACTGTTTCTGCTTCAGAGCAACCCGTATACACAATACAACCTAGAGAAAACCTTCCACACACTGACTCTACCAAAAGGCGAGGTATGACTAATAGTCTTCAAAGTGATCTCAAAGTACTACAAAACACGCTACCAGCACCCTCTCCGTACAGTCCCGTACCCATCAACGATTCTATTAGTGTACAACCAGAAAGTAAGGTTATTCGTGTAATGAGTCCTGGTGCAGTTGCTCCTCATGACATTGTTACTAGTACAATGATCACGCAAGAGACAAAAACAACAACTGTTGCTCCTAAAGTTGTTTCCACCAAACGTACAAGATGGGACAACTTTTTACTCGTAATGAACTCGCTTTCAACATTGGCGTGGTTTGCAGGTGCTACCGTCAACATTGTTGGTTCGAGTTTGTTCCTTGGAGGCGATCAATTCGCCACTGCAGCCGGCATTTTGTATATTATTGGATTTTCACTTTGGGCTGCTGCGGCTACTATTGCGTTTATTCCTCCGCTATTGCATCCATTCTCTAGGTCGTCATGGGTAGGAGCTGACATTAACTTTAGATTAAAATCGTACGACATTGTGAATTGTTTTGCAACAGCAGGTATAATGGCGTCTATGACGCTATTTATCATTGGTGCTGCTTTGTGGTTGAGTAGTACAGCGGGATTGAATCAATCAACAGTTGGAATTTGGGTAGCAGCAGGATCTCTATGGGTGTTGTCAACATTCGTTCGTGATTTTGCATTACGACGCGAAAGTGGTGATATTCGGTCCAAATTATCTATATTTATGAGAGGAATAGCCGCTGATATGATGTTGGTAGCATCTGTGTTGTTCCTACTTGGCGCAATATTGTTTATGGTGCGGTACAATAACTTTTCGATTAACACTGTTACTGCGCAAAGCTTTGGAGTTGGTGCAGGTATATTGTGGATTGTGGGAGGTGCAACAGTGGCAACATCATCTGTAACGCAGGCAATTGCGCAACGATAAATTATTTTCACTTGCAATTCTGTTCGCAGTCTTTCACAATGGTGAACTTCGTGTGAGCCTTGAGTTGCATTGTTTGTAACATCCCAGAAAATGAGCAGAGTGTTAGTCTATGGTGGCCGAGGTGCTCTTGGTCAGTCTATTGTACGTCTATTTAACAAGAGAAATTGGCAAACAGTTAGTGTAGACTTTACAGAAAACAACGATGCAACCCGATCTGTTATTATTCCGAAAGATGAATCATGGTCCAACCAAGCTCAACACGTTGAACAAAATGTTAAAAGCGAGTCTTTCGACGCCGTTGTATGCGTAGCAGGTGGATGGACCGGCGGAAATATTAAATCCAAAGAACTCATCAACAATACCGATCTTATGTGGAAATCGAGCGTACAAACAGCAGTATTATCTGCACAAATTGCTGCGAAGTATATGAAGCAAGGTGGACTCTTAGTTTTGCCAGGAGCTGCTGGCGCAACAACCCCAACACCAGGAATGATTGCATACGGTGTCGCAAAAGCGGCTGTGCATCATTTGGTAAGAAGTTTGGCACAAAAAGGCAGTGGACTCCCACAAGAATCAACTGTTGTTGGTTTAATGCCAGTTACATTAGATACACCAATGAACAGAAGCGGGATGCCAAATGCAAATTTCGATGACTGGACTCCACTTGACGAATTGAGTGAAAAGATTGTAGATTGGGCACAAACACAAGAGGGTAGACCAAAGAGTGGTTCATTGATCCGTGTATCAACAAAAGACAAAGTAACCTCCTACACTGAGGAATAAATAAGTTAAATTACATGTGAGAGTTTATTCTTTTCCATTAGCGCTCTCATTTTGACAACATCTTCCATGTATTGCTTGTGTCGTGCGAGTACGTTTGGAATAACCTGCAGGAGTTGCTCCAATTGCGACTTGTCGATCTTTTGCTCTGCCATCCAACGTATTGAGTCTATAGATTGCTCTAGTGATGACAATGACGATACTATCGTGCTTATAAGGTTCAAAAAATCCTCTTGGTGACAGTATTCGATGATAATAGTGTTTGTAGTCAGTGGCTGTTGCAATCGACGTAAGATATCATTCTTTCCCAAGCAAAATTGTTTCAAACTACCACATAACTCTTCCAACATTTGTATGCGTTTGTTAAAATCACGCGAATCGGTTAAATCAAAGATGCGCAATTGTGAAGTCAGGTTTTGTTGTTCATTTTTTAACTTTGTGTTAATAAAAGAAGTTGCTTACTTCTTGTAGTATTTCCAGTACTTCACTTGTTGCATAGAGTTCAGTCAGCAATTGCAGGCTTCGCTCTGTATTTTGTTGATGTGTAGGCTGTGGGATATGCAAATGTGAGGCAATAGAGACAACAACGTTCATATCTGGCGCGAAATATATTGTAAAAGAACGTCAGCAAGACTCACACTTTAGGTGCTGTTGGGTATCTAGACATATAGTATAACTATCTGCATCATAAAAAAGATTACCTTTGAATAAAATTATATAGTTATGTAAAATGTACTTTCAATTTTCAATTATTAAGTAGTGGGGGCCCCCAACTTTTATATAGTGTTATATTATCAGAAAAGGAAACAATTCTTAAAATTCAAAAAGGCTGTTGTTCCTGTCCATAACAGTACAAAGCTACCACTTCTATCCTTTTCTTACTTTGAGAATTTTTTTCAAATTTATTTTAAAATTAAGTTGATTTTATCAAATTTTAACCATTCTTTATCTATAAATTTTAACTGCTTTGTCTACACTGCTTTGTAGTGGTCTTTCCACACTAAATAACTTTAATACTTTTGATTGTTCTTGTCGTGCTTCTCTAATTACAGCAACCTTGTCACATCCCTCCAACAATAACTTCTCGATTTCTGCGTACAGTCTTTCTAATTCCTGCTTGTGGGCCCATAGTTCATGCAATGGAGACCACGATCTAAATATCATTTCACTTTTCAGTCTTAAGAACGTTTCAATTATTGCATCACGCGTTGGTTCATCTTTGAACTTTCCCTGTTGTACAGCACTAAGAATCGCTTGCACTCTGTGTAATGAAACATCTTTAAAGCTAAACTCTTCTTTCAAATCAATGTACAATGTCGCCTTGACTACATCAACAATGGTAAACTCTCCACGTTGATCGTCACAGAATATCCAACCATGCGAAACAGTCACACTGTTAACAAGTGCAAGTTTGCGCTCTACTGGTAACCCTTGTACAATGGCAAACAATACAGCAAAGAAGCGTGATTGTACTGAAATACGATCAGTGTGTAACATGTCAGCAATATCATGAGACAAGTACGTAGGTTGCTCATTATGAATTGTCAAGAATCGTTCATGAGCAGAAAGTTGTAACTCTTGTAGAACACCTTTTCCTGCTCTAGTTGACACAACGTTGATAGGTTCCAACTCTCCACCACCGTATATTCTAAACTCTCGACTTGGTGTCTTTTCCAATCGATCGTACACGAGTTGTGTACAAACACTCTTATTAAATTCGTTAAAGTCTGTTGGAACACGTAATGGAATGTGATATCCAATCATATCTTGAGGAGGAACGGGATGTTGTGGTGCAATAGAGAACAAGTGATCTAAAACATCATCGTTGTCACGTTTTCCACCAATCATGACAAATCCAGAGTCTAGTGTTTGGTACTTGATTTGTGGTTGAGCAGTCAGAGGTGGTGGTGACACTGGTGCTTGTTCAATGGTAATGGTTTCTTCTACTGGTTGGACATCTTGTACGAGTACTGGTTGCGTTGGAACAACTACTTCTTCACTAACGAAATGAGAAACTAGATGTTTTGCTTGTAACATTCTCTGTAGATCATCTCCAGTTCTTGCTGGGAATACAATTAACTTGCCTTTGAATTGATCTACCCATGTGACATCAGATTCTACACTAAATCCACCAAATCGTTCACAATCCCAACAATTGACGACTATTCCCAATCCAGAAAATATTTTCTGGTAAAGTAAGAATTCACTACGAGTAATGTGTGAATCTGTTACAAATAGAGCATCGAATTGATGACGATTGGTATCGTTCATAGGAACAAAATTGGGAGTAATTCTTACATCACTTTCCTTGATTTCAATCTTTTTCTCACGTAAGAATAATTCTACACGGAATTTGCAACGATCGAAAAACTTTGCATTTGGTGATACCGTTGCAGAAAATTCATAAATGGGAATCGTTTGACCTGGTAGTATACTTGGAACGATGCCTTCCATCATGGTAACTTGTTTCTGATTTTCATCAAATACGAGTAAATGTGGATCGATAAACACTCGATAACGAATGGTTCCAAATGATTGTTGTGGACCATATTCGACACTTGAAATATTTGATAATGTGAATCCAAATGTTCCTGTTTCTCCACGAATCATTTGAGCAGGATAGTTCATGCTCTCCACTCGAATGGGATATTGTACTGTTAATGTTGTTGGTAAACCACTTGCGTCGAAAGGTCTGTTGAGTAGTGTCGCACATGGAGCAAGAGTAGTTCGTGCGTCTAGTCTTTTCATGGCGACTGCGTCCATATCTGGACGAGTGTCTTGTACCAAATGTCCACGGAATGCGTGTTGTACATTGGCAGTGGAAAATGGCATCATACTGGGTAACGTGTGAACATCCATTGGGTTATTCAAATAACCTGCATCAAGTGGCAATACTGCAAGATTGCAACCTTCTGGTAGAATCAATCCACCATCGTTTGAGATGCTCATATTGTCAATGACGAGTTCTTCTCCTGGTTCGAAGATATTGTCATCTATTGCTCCCACAACAGTATAAGTGTTTGTACGAATGTTGTAGCGTGTGGATGATTGTTCACGAATAGTATTTCCATCTAACACTTGGTAGAGAATAGTTCCGTGCGAAGAAGGTGCTCCATCACGTCCACGATTTCCACTCATACCATCTCTACCACTGCTTCCTGATGAACCAGAACTACCACTGTTGATGTTAAAAATATTTGTCAAATGTTCATACCTAGAGCCAGAAGAACCAGATGAGCCTTGTGAAATATTGTTTCCATTGCCTGGACCTCCTTTTCCACCAGAACCACCACTTCCACCGCTACCTGAAGAGCCACCGGAACCTCCACTGCCACCATAACCTGCGTGACCACCATTCCCTGGAATACCGGCAGCGACGTCGCATTCTGTGAGTACGAATAGTCGCTATTTTGTGAGTTACAAGTGTATGCTTACTGAATCGTTGGTTTTCAGTGTGATTCTACCGCCATCACCAGAATTTCCACCGTCTCCTCCTGAAAATGTGTTAAAATTTTTACCACAAGTCTTACCATTGCCGCCATTACCACCATTACCTCCAGTTCCACCGTTACCACCTTTGCCACCACTGCCGCCATTTCCTCCACGTTCTATATTATTTTACATAATGCATTGTGTGAGTAAAATTTTACAAAGTGTGACCTACCTCCATAACCTGTTCCTGGATGGCCCTCACCTCCAGAGCCACCACGACCGCCTTCACCACCTCGGCCACCATGTCCACCACCGCCTGTTAATGTTAGTTACTGAATGCTTTTTGATTACCGCCTGAACCTCCTTGCCCTAAAAATTTGTTAATTTGTAAGATTGAAATTACCTCCATCGCCACCACGAGCATTCAACACGATAACGCTTTGGTCATTTGGGTTAAGCTGTAGCACTCCTTGATAGGGGTGACCTTGAATAGATAGGTTCTCTAAAGAACCACTCAAAAACACGTCAATGTTTTGTGCGTTGTGGCCATGAGCACCGTGAGAGCCTCAAGGTTATTCTATGCAAACAAACATACCATCTCTGCCATCACCACCGTCACCTCCTTGATGCCCATTTCCACCATGGCCTGCAATTAGTTAAATTGAATATTTTTGCGTACCTCCTTCTCCACCATGGCTGCCATTGTGTCCATGTTGGCCACTAGCACCTGTGGAACCATAGTTTCCTGTAGCACCACTAACACCATGAGCCCCATTCTCTCCATGTGCGTTAACCCACAACGCTGCTGGTTTTCTTCTGCTGTGTGCAGAGTACAACAAGAGAGTATCGTGTGGTGTTTGTTCCATTGTTTTGTGCTTGTTAAATTAAGAAGAAAGTCAAACTATTTGTTGAAGTCATAAAAAGCAAACCGGAGACCGAAAATGACGTGTGACATATGACAGATGCATTCTTTTAGCGCAACATGCTTTACTTAGGCGTTATCCTGCATCATATCGTCAGCGGTTTGGTGCACTTCGTGTGATGCAACGACCATCTCTGGTTTTTTCGATTCAAACGGTACTTGTTTGGGTTTTAACACATTCTTCACAGCGTACTTGGTGATGAGGTAGAGAACAGCATACACACCAATAGTGAAGATTATGTTGTATCCTGAAAATGCTCCAAAAAATGCACCTGCATTTCCTCCACTTTTTCCTGAAAGTGCTCCTCCCAAAATTACTGCGAACAGCATGATACAGAAAACGATTACGAATAAAATCCCCATTGCATATCCTATTCTCTTTGATGTTCTGCTTTGTGCAAACCTGATACTATATCCAAATCCAACTGCCCACTAAATTATTAATATTTTGTTTGCCTACATACCACTAGGTGTACAAAGAAGCCAATAATCAAAACTACCCAATAATACTTTCTATCGTCAAAGAATGCAGGTACTTTGACTTCTTGGAATGGAGCTTCTTCGCCTGGAACCACTAACAAGCGTTCTTTTGGCGAAGATGGTTGCTGCTCTTGGTTCATTGCAATTTGAAACTCTTCTAATTGTTGAACATCACCAGATGGGGCCTCCTCTTTTCTCATAACTGCGATGAGCACGCCGTCCTTGTAGTACGTAACGTCTCCATTCTCTTCGACTCTAGTTGTCAAGTTATCGTTCTGTACTGTGAGTTGTGCTTGTGTGTTCATGTCAAAGTCGTCAATAATTTTTAGGAACAAAGCTTGTAACGAGAGCAA
>JAESGV010000712.1_pt1 | contig 14417 bp, 16 predicted proteins | sample 9269781 | NCBI WGS metagenome assembly JAESGV01 (sample SAMN15741586, study PRJNA653496) | algae metagenome | isolation source: Tildeniella torsiva UHER 1998/13D and co-occurring heterotrophs from... | place: Slovakia: Slovak Paradise National Park, Hrabusice, Kosice Region | collected 2000-01-01 | reverse complement strand
CGTTTTGTCAAATTGACAGAGTAAAAGTACATAAGTCATGTGAATGTCATCGGTAATAGGAATCGCTGCTGATGTTTGTGCGTACGAAATGATAAACTTGAGATAGTGATACAACAACGTCTCATCCTTTTTGTTTTGTCGTAGTTCTACCATAACTTCAGGATGAAGTTCTGCATGACATGACGCTAGCAAAGAACTCATACGCTCTGGATCTCTATTCATCAATGGTCTCAAATTCTCCAAAATAGCCTGTCTTACCAACTGTATTTGGTCAGAACTTGAAAGTTCTTTCAAATAGGGATAAACCTCACCGGAAAGAAGTGGATCGGAAAGATAATTGGAGATAACTTTTCCGTAGTTTCCCTTGTGACGATAAAGATATGCCGACAGTTGGTATAACTTGTTCTCTTCCACCGATTTGATCACTTGATCATTAATCCAACTAAAGTGGGTAGAATCAGACTCTAAAACTTCTTGGAATAATGTTTGACGTTCAATACTTGCAACGTGTGAAATTTCCGTCTTGTCAGTGACTAATTGTTTAAAAATCTTTTGGAATAGATCTCCTTGCGGTATAATGCCTTTTGCCATGAATCGTAACAAGAACGTGTAAAAGTGTGAAACTTGTTCTCGTCTCCACTTTTGATTATTCATCAACGTGATCAAAATGTGAGTCATTCTGTTCATCTCTTGTTCGTTACCATCAAAGGGAGCAGTAATTCCAGAATCGGCGTAAGCAATGGATAGTATTTCAAAGAATTCCGATGCGTTGAACTGAATTATAGTTTCCAAGTATTTGTAGTTTCTCTGTCCTCCTTGTACTTTGGCATTCTTGTCTTGGAAGATGTATTTCAAAAGGTCCATTTTTACCTTTTTGATTTGATCCTGAGGAATGTGGAAAGCGGAAGTAAATGATGTTCCATTGAAGCAATTCCTTATGTATTCTAGCACGGCATTGCCAACCAACTTAGTACCTTTGCTTTCGATTTGGTTCTGCTCGGCGGCTGTAACTAGACAATCAAAAAGATCATCCAACGGCAATAGATAACTATTTCTCAAAACATTGTGAATGTACAACCACATCTTCAAGAGTTGATTCTCGACGCGGTATCTGATGCACAATTGTTTGAGTCGTTCAAACTCGAATCCATTAATGTTCAAATTCAATACAACTTGCTCTAGTGTATCAATTTGTTTAGTACGCAAGTGATACTCCTCAATAGCATCATAGAGTTTGCTCGATATAATCAACGATGATAGTTTTCCCTGTAGAATGGCAGTACTTGTCAATAATTCTACAAATACGTCCGACTTGCCTTGCTCTTCATACTTTGTACACAAGTCCCAAATAATGTCATAGTTTTCAATCTCGATGCAGTACTGTAGGCAAATTTTTCCTACGTGACGCAACGCTTGGTCTTCTGACTCTTGATCGGTATGTCGTTCTTTCAATGATTTACTCACAAAGAGTCGTAACAAGTGGGAAATGAGTGACGCAACAAGTTCTTTTCTACGTTCTGCTGGTGGTAATCCAATCACGCACTGAATCTTTGGAACTTTTTCCAAATACATCTCGATGGCAAAATCAAAAGCCTGTTTGTGGAAATCTGAAGCATACATTACATTCACACGTTGTTGCCAATTCAATAATCGGTACGCACGTGCTCCACGTTTTCCGAACATGTACACTGACGCCGACTCGTGTCGTACTCGAATAATCTTCTTTCCAGTTGGAACTTGTTGCGGCATTTCAAGTTCTGTATAATCAAATGTTGGCGATGTTATTCCTTCTCCTAGTTTTTGCTTTGCTGCGATTCTCTCCAACTCTTTTGCAATTTCTGCATCTCTATTGGTCGAATTGGGTTCAACGATTTGAACGGGAACGTGTTGTAGAACATCAATGGCATAAACGTCTAGTGATTTTAGATCGGTTTCTTCACCAATTTCTTTTCCGATACAGAATGGATCAACGAGTGCCATTCTTGAAAGATTCTTTTCGAATATAACTAAAACGCGATTTGCTATCCATGCCATCTTCCCAATAAAGAATGGTGCGACGAGTTCAAGCTTAAAGTCCATACTCAAACCACTAGAAATATTAGAAACAACAATTTGAACACTTACGAGTCGAACGAGTTTGGTTCATAGAACTGCAATCTATTTCCGAATGCTATACTCAACATTGGTCTCGTTTCAGAGTCTGGAACTTGTTCATAATCACCATCTGGTAATTCTGCACAACGCCATGCAATACATGGCGGAATCTTTTCAGTTATTACTCGTAATGTCTTTGGTGTTGGTTTCAACGTCGAAATAATGACTTGTGTTGGTGTTGTTACTGCAACCAACTCTGCCATATCAAAATCATCTTTGAATCCACTAATGATATATCTCTCACTTTTTGGTAGCATCTGTACATCTGTAATATTACTAATGGTTGATACTTCTGGTGCTTTTGTAGGTCGACCGGTTAACCAATACATGAACGAACCACTATCTTCTGAATCGTTCGATCCTAGATCACTAACAATTTGGTTAATAGGCACTACTTGTGGATCTACATATATGCTACCCATCATAGTAGATACTTGGAACAACTTGATTATACCGTCATCGTGTGATAAAAATGAGGTTCTATCTGGTGATATGCCTCGTACCGATTTAGTAAAAGCATTCGCAACTGTTTTAACAGGAATAAACGTTGTCAAACTCCAAACAATGATATTTCCTGAAGAATATCCGACAACCATGAGTCGTGTTGAATCTGATTCTTCTGAAATACGATCGGTGAATGCGATACTAGTGACGGATACAGGTACACGATGATCATCCAGGTATCGACTGCCTAAAACTGCTGTTCTGGACTGTTGTTTTCGATCGTACAATAACACTAGACCTAAATGTGTCCCAATAGCAAAGTAACGTGAAGATACTTTGATAACGGAGATTTTTCCTACTGTCCTCAACAACTATTTTGTCAATATTGAAACATTAGCATACCTCGTTGCTTGTTATTTCGTCGTGTAAATGATTTAAGTTAAATTGCCTTGAAATCTTTTGCGCGACTTGCATTCTTTGTAGATTCTTCGCGAAGAGACTTACACCTCTTGGTGTCGTAGGTGTTGTTGGTGTCAGTGCATCGAGGAGGGACTGCCGTCTTGCTTGTCTCCTCTCTTTTTTTTCTTTAGTTACTACGGATAATTTTCTGTTCGTTCGTGGGTCATAATAGTCGCCATAGTCTATGGCTTCGTCATAGAGTGGATATTCGTCTTCGTCTATTTCTTGTAAAATACTTTGCAAAAAATCCACACTTAAGTTGTCGTTGCCAGTACTAGCGGGACTCGTGGGACTTGCAATTGATTGAAATGAAAACGTTCGCTTAATAGTTGTTACAGGTTCCAAATCGAAGACTTTGGGATCAAGTTCATCAAATTGAAGAGGCTGAGCACTAGGACTAGGCTGCTCTAAGGGCAGAACAATATCTTCTTCTTCATCTGATAAGTTGTTGTCTTGAAAATCGCTCAGTTGGTCATCAAAAAATTCGTCCTCAGAAACATCTGAGAAGTGGTCGCGAAGAGAAGCCAATATCTCAACGGCACTGCTGTTGTCTAGTGTTGGCATGACTTCTTGCTTATTTGACAAGAATGACAGATGACGATTACAAATATTTGACTTTTATTTGCCAACGAGCTAATTCCTAACAATCAGGATTATAGCACTTTTTCATCTATATCGACGCCATAGCCACAAGCATGTACATATTTTAAGGGCTCAAGTAGTCTTCTTGTTCCTCACTTAACACCTCTGCTTCTGCCTCAAATTTCAGTTGGCGTAATGTCTTTTGATCTTTGTAGTATTGTACAACACCATATACGGATAAAGCACTCATCGCTACGATAGTAAGTATCAGAAACGCAATAGATATGATCAGCTTTCCTTCAAGTTTCTCGCCACTGACGTTACTCATGATCCACAAGATATATTCGCTGTCAGTATCCACTGTGTTGTACACCACTAATGTAACATGTGAAATATTTTGTCTCGGCAGTTCATTGAAGTTAATGGTCTTATAATCTACGTCTTCTAAATTGTTCATTGAGAATGACTTTCTCATTCTATCAATGTCACTCAAATCTGGTTCTACGAAGCTCTTTCCGCCTTGAATGTATACGTGCAGCTTTCCTTGTCTCCCAATTTTCTGCAATGTGATTTGAATATCGAAAGCTCCGACTCCATGGGCTCCAATGAAAAGGTGGTACACATTTATAGACTCTCCAAAAATGTAGCCTTTGTATTCGTGCTTTGCGCCGAAAAAGACGTTATGCTTGGCAACTGAACAGTCTTCTCCGCTAAAGCCTTCGTAGCATTTACAAGATTTCTCAAAGCATTGTCCGTGATGAGAACATTTGTTGGGGCATGATACCTTACTAAGTTGGCACTAACGTCAGATTTTGCGCGCAACATACCTTTTTATCAAACGGCCGACAAAGAGAATTTGAGAGAATGAACTTTCGCATGAGCTCGGCACTGTTTTCCCTTTGGTCCATCTCAACCATATGCCCAGAGTTGTACACTACTGCCTAAAAATTTAGAATCGAAACCATTCTTGCCTGTATTAGGTTTTTGTGCGATTTGAATGTTCCCATGGTTGTGTTGTTCTCGTTGTACAGCACTCTTTGTTTAGCGTAATTAAATGACGGCCTGCCACTCCAAGGTAGAAATCTTAACCACTCGTTTGTTCCAAGTACTCCACATCGCAAATCAAATTGTCCATTAAAAACAAGTACTTGGACAGTAGTATTCTCTAAAATTCTTGGAAGTAAGAAAGTGTAGTCTTCCTGGAATTCTACTAAAAATCTGCTGAACTGTTTGTTGTTGCATTGAATATACTTCGTTTCCGTTTTTAACGCTGCTAGCACATCTTCTCGTTTTAAGTAGTCAATCAACACTTGTAACTCTGGATTAGGACCAATTCTTCTAAAATCGTACGCCTACTATTAAGCAAATTTGTTTTGTCATACGTTGAAATCTCCACCATCTTCTGTCACTTGCGACCACATAGGCGTACATGCTTTTCTGTCTGCGTCTTTGAACTTATGGTCCATTATAAGCTGATGACAATCTTGGTCGTCGCTATGTGTTATAAACAATATGGTCGCTTACGCATTGACTTGTACGAAAGATCGATAATTAAATAATCCAAATCCGTAAGCATGATTACCGTAGCTTCTTTCTTGGATATCAGGATTTACCCATGCGTTTCCAAGAGCTATCCCCTTCAAATTGAGAAGCTTTCCTGCGGCTTCATTTATAATTGTTAGGGCTATTGCATACTTCCCTGCGTAGCTTTCTCCAACAACGTAAAACGAGTTGTTATTGTACTGAGGAAAATGATCTTCGTCAAAGAATACTTGTAGTGCCTCGTATAACTCTTGAGCTGTATCTACTGCTGTGTTGGGATACTGTCTTGCATCTGGTCCATATGAGAATCCTGATCCTGCAGGATTATCGATGAATAGCATGTTAAAATCTTTGTTCCAAGAGTGCAGATTTTCTTCTAATGTGCTAGTAGTGGAAACCACGAAAGGCCCTACCTCCATAAAAAATCCCACCATGCTACTGCATCCTGGCCCTCCATTCAGCCAAAGCTAAACAAAAGTTAAATACTAAAGAAAAATGTACTAGTAGTGGCTTATTTGGATTGCTGTGCGGCATAAATATGTAGAATAAATTATTTTCTGATTCTAGGGATAAATATCCAGAGTACATCTCAGGAAACGGTGATATTGTCTATGATTGTCATTTAATTGCTCTTGTCTACGTACCACAGTAGGTAAACTAGATACGAGGCGTTTCGAAGCTGTTACTATGTCAGCTAACAGAACTAGTGCAACAAGTACCACAAGCATAAAATTCTATGGTTAGCTCGCTTGACACCAAATATATTAATTGTAAAAAATATTTGATTACTATGAGAGTATGACCAGAGTACTAGCTCTATTTGTTCTTGTAGTAGCCGTTGTAGCTCTATTGCCTGAGTGGATTAAAGTACAGCGTCCATCACAATCTCAAAATGCACCTGCACGATCTTTGGGATGTATTAGTTTGAAACCAGGCCAATTAGCAAACATCGATTGTATATCTGTTTTCCTAGAAGAACAGATGAACCAAAAAGGGAATCCATATTTCTCCTTGCCTCAAACGTATAGAATCGGAGTGGACTATGTTCCACAAAACAACACAGACGGAATTTACCCTGAAGACTTTGGATACCAACTCTCAATACGAGCAGATGTGTACGATGCAGCTATGACTGCAATATTTGTACTATATTTACTTCGACTAACAATTAATAGTTTATGAGCAACAATCAAATATTGTTGGCGAAAAGAATATGTGATACGCTTGTTTTAATAACAGATTTAGACTTGGTTGGTGACGGAAGAAGCAGATCCGCGTACAATCAAATCAATCCGATATTTCGTGACTTTAATCCCGATTCACCTCCTGATTATTACACCACGCCAGTCGAAAACACTATTTACACAGGCAATTTAGCCTTTATCATAATTGCTCTAGGAAGATATTATTTAATCACAAAAGAGTACAAGTACTTAAAATCTGCTTCGTTAATAGCCAATTTCATTCATTCTAATCTTGAAGTAGATCTTCCATGGGGTGGCTACGCCGGAGGATTTAAGTGGGATGGAATAAAAGATGTCGCAATCAGCTTTAGAAGTACCGAACACAACATTGATGTGTATGCCGCTGCACGATTGCTATTTGGGATAACAAACAATCCATTGTATGAAACAATGATGAGTGTCGCTAAAACATTTGTTTCCAACATGTGGAATCAGGAAGTAAAATCATACATGGTCGGCACTCTAAGTAACAAGGAAACCAATCTCCCAATGGACGAATGGAATCTGTACAACTACGCAACAGATGCTCAAACTTGGAAAATTTTATCAGACATAGATAATAACTTGGAAAGAAACACTCTGGCTCTAGAATGGGTTCAAAATTATACTCTCGTAACAGAAAAAGCAGAAGACAAAGATGGAATATCAAGAGAATATCTAGGAACGTTGTTTGGCGCAGGTGGAACAGGTATTCAGTTAGAAAATACCGCTTCTGCTGCCATGGCCTTCTTCAAAGTAGCTGGTACGTTGTACGATCAAGATCCAGTTAAATCGCAATACTTTTACGATTTATCAGGAAATATAGCTGTTACTTTGACTCAGGTACAAAAGTATGCAGCCAACGGTGATGGGCATGGCATTATTGCCGCTCTTCAAATTGAGGGAGCAAAAGTATGGCCAGGTAACGAATTTGCAGGTGGTTCATGGCGATACTTTCCAGTGCTGCACACTGCTGCATCTGCTTGGGCAGGTTTAGCGCTAAAGTACATGTACTATGGTGACAGTTATGCAAACCCTTATGCTGATTACAGTCAGAATTCAAATATACCTTTAGTTGAACGAAGTAGCCCGACCTCCAACAACTCTGAAACTAATCACACCAACACTGCAGCAATAGTCATATCTGTAGTGTCATTGATCGCATCAGTTGCGCTTCTTGGCATAAATATCATTTTGATACGAAAACTAAAAGCTCAACCCAGGACGTTCGTTAATCCACCATTTGATTTCGAAGATAAAATAACAATCTTAACACCAGCTGATGAAGTATCACTAGTTGATAGAGAATTACTCTAACATGTAAATAAATTACACTTTCAAAACGTTAACGATTTATCAGTTAGTGAAGCTTGTCTACTAGCGATACTTGGACTATAATACTGTTCAGGTTTCGTGTTAGACGTTTGGCTATCTTCCTCCACTTCATCGTCGCTAAAATTGGTGCCGTTATTCCAATAAAAACTGGGTGTATTCTCTGCCCATTTGTCGTCGTTTGCCTTGTGTCTGCTACACCGTTTTATGAGCTTCTGTCTATCTTCATCGTTCTTATAAATTCCTTCACCAATCGCATCCAAGAACGCCCGACATTCTTCACACTCGTACGAGTTTAGTCGTGATCTCTCACTCTTCTTACGTACAACTTCTTGGTATTTGTAATTTGGTTTTTCTTTTTCTTTTTGTATACCTAAAAACCTTCTACCTTCCTCCGAGTCAGAATCACTCTCATGGGTTACTTCTTTTCTGAAATTGTTAGTAGATGCAAACAATACTTACTGCGTTTCTGTTGCTTTCTTTCGAACAATGGTCATTGTTGATTTTCCCTTCTTTTGTGGTTCTGGTCTTAGCTTCGATTTTATCTCCTCTTGTAATCTCTCCTTCTCTTGTTTGTCAAGCTCTGATTGTGAAAGAGGTGGTCTTCTAGGTGCAGTACGAAGAGCAATCTCTTCTTCCGTCTCTTCTATGTGAATCTCTTCTGTCTGTGGTTGTACTTCCACTGCAGTTGACGTTGATCGCTTCTCCTTGTGTGACTTGCTCTTCTCTGTATAGTAACTAATATCACGTTCTTTTCGATGATCACTACTATTAGCCTTCTCCTTCTTTTTGACTTCTTTCTTCTTGGCACTATCAGTACTAGCCTTCTCTTTCTTTTTTTCTTTTGTTTTCTTCTTTGGAGTTGATGCTTCCTTGGCTGCTTCTGCTAAAGCTGTAGAATTGGCAGGATCAAGTTTGTTTATGCCATGCTCGTACATGAATTCATAATCTTCTTCATCTTCACTTGGGTGAGCATCTTCAAACGAATCGATTTCTGGCGCGACATAGACAGGTGCTGGTGGTTCCTCTTCGTCTTCATCAAACAATGCAGTTAGTTTTGGTGCTGTTAATCTTCGTGGTTTTGGTGAACTGAACACGCGAGGTGGCGAAATTGGTTCTGGTTTCACTTTGCGGAACTTGTTTGTATCATTGTCGTCATCTTCTATGAGAATAGATGTTTGCATCGCTGAAGTTTTTGGTACACTTTTCGGTGGAGAATCTAGTATGACTTCGGTATGTGAATCTAGCGAGCGTCTTTTCTTTCTTGGCGATTCATCGATTTGTGTTTCGTTGGTTTCGTCTATCGTACGCTTTGGTGATTTTTCTGTCGGTTTTGCGACTTGATTTACAAGCGACATGTATTGTGCGTGATATTGTTCTCTTTTAATTCCTAGTGCCTTGCATTTTTTCTCTGTCAGTTTTATCGTTTTTGCCAGTCGTTCATTCTCTTCTTGCAAGTACATTTGATCTTTTTCGAACATTTTTCTTTTCCATTCTTGCGTTGTCTTATGCACGGCTATCTTTTGCTTCCATTCCTCAACTGCGCGAATGTGTATTGTATTTACATCTAGTAGGTACGACATGAACGACATGTTGCCGTCTGTGTTCATCTGCAAATCAAAGTAAACCAGAAGATAAAAAGCAGTTCGATATAAAAGTCGAACCACTGATACCCAACTAAAATGTGAGAAACAACTTTTAAGTACTGCATTCGTGTCCTAGTTATGGAGCAACAAAGCACTCTTTCGCGATACCTTTGTTGACACTTGAAAGCTTCCAAATAGCTTTGTAGAACTGTCATAAATGGCTTACTGTAGTTGATTATCCTTCTGCCAATCACAACAGGTGCTGGTTAAAAACAAGGCCTCTTCAAGCCCTGGTCTAATTCAAATTCGTAGAGCTCGTCTTACAACGTTTCCAAATTGAATCTTTTCAAACAACGACCTCACACATACTGAACAAGGAGGAGAACTTCGGTACCTCTTTTTTTCACACCGCAACGAACTATAATACATCCCCTATAACCGACTGCGCACATAACAGGCGAGTCTTGCAAAATGAGCAAGCTCATGGATACAGATGACCTCTTTGACGATGACGCAGAGATGGATTTAGAAACTATGAAGCAAGGGTACTCCCGTAGTACTTGGTCTATTGGAGACGATGAAGATGGCGAAGAAGCAGCCACTACAGTATGTTTGTCGTATGGAGACGACAACGATGTTGACGACGATAATTGGGCTCCCGCACACGGACGAGACTCTGATGACCTTTTAGACGCCGCAACAAGTTTTTCAGAAGCAACTATTGACGATGATGATGAAGAGTTCGAAACTGAAACGATGACGCGCACAATTATGCGCGATATTGACGAAGATGAAGAGTTTGAGTCCAGTGGCATGGAGGCAGACCAAGAAACAAATTCTGACGTTGATGCGTTTGATACAGATGTTTTATTCTCCGTTGGTGTCTCAGACTTAGAAGCACCAACAGTTGCCAAGAAAACTCTTCGTCAAGTCAAAGCAGATGAACTTAGAAAACGTTCGCGTGAAATATGCTGTAGCGTTCCCAAATTGCAAAAAGTAGAAACTTTACCACCATTAACACCCAAGGAGCGCATACGTTCTTACTCGGTTGGTGGCTACTTGTGCTCGTATTAATATGTATAAATACAGATAATTTATAAGTCATTCAAGTCGTATTGCAATGGCCACTCCAAAATATAGGTGTATGGAATGGTAGCAGATCCTTGTGGTGCAATAGTATCAAGTGTCCACTCGAGTAGATGAGCATCATCCAATTTGATCGTCTTGGCTAAAAATTGAGTTGCTTGTTCTCCTGTCTTTGCCTCTTGTATCATTGGAACATTTGCAATTTCTTTCTTGTCATGAAGTTGAGGTTCAACAAGTGTAACTTTGATCTGTTCCGTGTTTGATAATGGTAATTGATCCTTGATAACCACGTTTGCTGGTACTTGTTTGTTGTTCTTGATGTACACTCTTCTCTTGACTTGAGTCTTGTTTGATTTGGAGAAGATTCCTTTTGTTTCTCTAAACTTGCTTGGTGGTTTGTATTCAATCTAGTCGTGTTAGTGCTAAAAGTTGTCATACCTTTATGCCTGGATCTCTACTCAAGAATGTTTCAAATTCTTCACCTGGACTAATAGCCAACAACTCACCAGTAGAAACAAAGTTTCCATCAAAGAACACGTTCATAGTGCCCTTTAAGAAACTAAATGGTGATGAGTTCTTGGCTTTTACCTTCAAGTAGGCGTTTTGGTCGATTCTAGGAACTGCGTAGTGAGTGAAAACACTGTCTTCGAGCTTGGCTACTCCAATGGTTACTTTGTGGTCGTGACCATCACTTGGAATAGTAGCGTTACGTGGAATAGCATAAGTGGAACTCGTTGCTCCTTGCGTGGCTTCTGCGACGACTTCTTCCATTACTGGTGGTGGAGGAGCAAAGCTTCTCTTTAAACTAACGTTTTTGTCAAAACTTTGCTCACTTTCCATGCACATGTCCTCCAAAACCATTGTCTGTTCCTCCAGTTTTTCATTTCTTACACTACTTGATCTTGCTCTCTTCTTTTCGCTCGTATCCTTCTGTTTTCGTGAAAAGTAAACAGGTTTGTAGCCCAAACTATTCAATTAGGAACAAAAAGGAAAACATACGTGATACCATTCAATTTTGGTGGTTCTGATGACAACGATGGGTTTGCAGTCGACAATGAAATTTTAGTGTTTCTCCACGCTTCTCCAGACTTTTGAGTAATGATTCCATGGTAAGTAATAGCAACAGTGTTGGAATCACTCGTCACGCGAACATCATAACTTGCTCTCCAACTGGCATTTGTGACGTGATATGTAACATAAAAAATCGATTGTGGTGTATCTTGCCCTGCTTGTTGGACAAGCACGCTCAATTCGCGAGTTTGTTTCGTTTCTTGTTCTGGTTTCTGTTTGTTGATTTGTTTTTGAACCTCTGAAATCTTTTTTTGTAGATCTGTCTCTTGTTTTACCAACTCAGTTTCTAGGATACATTAGTATCAAACAGGTATCTTACTCTCGTTGTTGATCTTTTCTAATTGGCCATGATAAAAGGTGAGGAACTTGCTTACTCCATCAAGAGTATTTTTATCTGTCATTCTCTCCAACAGGTTCTTGTCCGATTTTTGTGGGTCTTGAAGTTCGACTATTGAGTTCGCATAACTCTGTACTATGTTAAATACCTGGTATTATCTTACGTCAACAAGATTATTTTGCGTGTTTAAGCGACTGTTTGCTGCTTGTACTTCGCGTAACTCGTGATTTAATTTTTTTAATTCTTCTTGTAGTTCGTTGCGTTTGGTTTGATCATTTTTAACAGTAATATTATCTGTGTGGTACACTACTTCTAAAACTGTGACATCGCCCTCTGATTCTCCAATAACTCGAGCGCTGTCATGTATTGTTGTTTTAGGAAAATCTGTTAGCCTAAGAAACTGTTCTCCCTCTTTGAGTACAACTTTGACCTCTCGTTTAACCTAACATTAGCACCTTAAAATTTAAATCTACCTCTGCACGGTCGTTGTATATTTTAACCTCGACGACAGGGCACTTTTTAAGTTCGAACCTGTGGGTGTACTTCTCTGGCTCTTTGGTTTGTTCTGCCATGTTCTTTCGTTTTACAAGAACGAATTTTTACTTGTTGGCATCAGGAAACCTCTAGCTTTACAGGTCCATACTTGTAATGCCTAATCTAAGTGGGAGAATACTTGAATGTGCAATGTATGGTTTGTACTTTGTGCTTTATTGATCTACATAATCCTTAGTTTACTACTTCAAAAAGGATATTACGCGCTGGTAACGAGTGAAGGTATAGACGTCTTTCTAATTGAGGATTGCGATTCTCAATCTTTCTATTACATCATAGACGTCAGACAGAAAATCAATCTAGGTACGAATAAATAAATAATTAGTTACAACTAACGTGTTTCTTTTTGAATCGGACTTTGTGAGGCTGGTTAGGATCTTGATTGTTTGCTAAAGTATATAGTTGAGAAATATTAAACGATTGATTAGTTCCATGTTCGAGAACACTTGCCGGAAGTGTACTCTTATTGAACAAATCTTTGAGTGCGTCTCCCAATTCGGCCGTGTCGTCATTAGGGCCAACATTATGTTGCTTGATAACATTCTTTCCATCTTCTACAAGATACACAACACGCGTTGTCGTTGCCTTGTCGTCGCCAAAGCGTTAAAATAACTATCACCGGTTTGCTTGGTTTATTCTGATACAAGACATAAATAGTAAACGGCGATGCATTGCTTCACGTTGTTTTTGTTACGTGCGAGTTGCTTCTTTTTCTTCTTTCACGTTCTTTTTCCTCCATGTAGCTGTTGTACTCCTTTACTTGTCGTTCAATGGCTGGACAATATGATGGGATTACTTTTCTAAAATCTTGCGTCACTTGGGCGAGAACGGTAAGAGGTGCAATGATCTCGTAGAGTGCAGTGTCAATAGATGAACCTGTAAATTTGCTGATTGGAATAACGTTGTTGATGTTCGTGATAGCTACTTCAATCTTGTCGTCGACGAAAACCAATGGGATTCCAAGATTTTCCAACTGTTTGATAAGTCCAAGTCCACTGATGTCTGTGCCATCATCTCGCGACAGTACAGCGCAGAAGTACGATTCTTGTCGATCAATAGTAGCAATACAGGCATCAACATAATGTCTAATACCCATGGAGAGCACTACCACGTTGAATAGGTCTGATGCGGTGGCTAAGAAGTGTTGTAGTCCTGGTCTTGCTTGTATAGAGTATCTCTCTTGCCTATCGTTCAACGAGTGTTGTATCATCGTACTTGATGCGAGCTCACTTTGACATTTGCGAGCGTGAAGCAACGTCTCATCCATATCTAGAATAAGAAACGGTCTCTTCACGTCAAACTTCTGAATTGTTTGCATGAGTGTTGGTGGTAGGGTTACATCGGATGTGAATGACACCAGCTCGTCTGGAAGTTTGATGTTTGTCCTGTAGTAGTGCTCAGTTACTAGTCGATACTCTATTTGGCCACGATTGTCATGAATACTAAAGAGATTTGCATATAGAATCACGTCTTCAGTTTCATGATAGTACTTAGCAGCACTTCTAGACTCAGGCGATGTAAACTCTATTAATCGCAACGTTCTTGAGGAGTCATGCTTCGAGAGCAGAATTTTGAGGTGCTCTGAACATCTAAATTGATCCTCTTCTAATCCAATTACTAACAATTTGGTGAGGTCGAAGTTGTTTCTGGTGATAAAATCGACAAAGTCAGACCATATTGCATTGGAGATGGTGTGATGACTGTTCATGTTGTGGATCTTTGATGTTGTCAACTGACGCAATTGTTTGAAAAAGATGAAGGTGATCAAAGTCGCAACGCGAGATAACTTTCTTCCAGAAGATGAAGAAAGAATTCTTCGGACTAAACCACAGTTTTTCTCTCTAGTTGCAAGCACAGTCGCGCTGCCATCATGGACGAAGGTTTGTTATGCGCAAAATCTTTTTCAACACCACATTAATCGAGGCACGACAATGTTTAATAAGAGGGGGGTAAACTTGCGTTAACTTGCTTTACCCACGTTTAACGCAAGTGACGTGGGTGATGTGGGTAACGCGGGTGATGCAGGTGATAAGGTTAACGCAAGTAAAG
>JAESGV010000711.1_pt1 | contig 14421 bp, 17 predicted proteins | sample 9269781 | NCBI WGS metagenome assembly JAESGV01 (sample SAMN15741586, study PRJNA653496) | algae metagenome | isolation source: Tildeniella torsiva UHER 1998/13D and co-occurring heterotrophs from... | place: Slovakia: Slovak Paradise National Park, Hrabusice, Kosice Region | collected 2000-01-01 | reverse complement strand
ATTGTGCTTTTCTTTTTGCTACTGCTGGTTTCACTGTTTGATCACGTCTCACTACTTGTGCAGAAACATCTTCAGCTGCAAAACTTTCTGAATCACATTCAACACCATCCTTGACACATTTGGCACATGGTATATTACCATCACATTTGGCCTTTTTGTCTCGACAACGATGACATGCATGTCCTTTCTTTTCTTTTGGTGGAGGCGCAACTGGTGCGACTGGCTTTGGTTTTGGTTCCTCTTTTTTCTCTTTTTGTTTGCGTAGTTTGACTCGTAGTTTTGTTAACAAATCACGATTGATTTCAGAACTTGTTCCTAGTTCTTTCTTGAATGGTTCTAGTTGATCCTTGAAGGTATTCAAAGCATCTGTTACACAATTGTCGAATATACGTGTCTCTTCATCTGTAAATCTTCTCCATTTTCCCTCTTGTTTTGGTTTTTCGAGTGATTTTGTTCGTTCGACAAATTGTTCAAACACTAGTAAAAATAGTTCTGATTTGATCTTGACTAGTGGTTTTTCTACTGTTGTAGTGGAAGGTATAGGTTCCTCATCTTCTTCTACCATCTCTACGTCATCTTCAACAAGTTGTGGTATAACACCGGTCGATAACTGATCTTGATACGCGAATAGTTGAGTATTAACGTCTTGTTGAACAATGTATGCGTTTTCCCAATCACCATCCGACTTTTTGTATATTTTGAATTCTGCATCGTTACTTATCATCATGATAAAACTGTTTCTATTGCTTGGTAACCACTCCAATGCACGAATCGATCGTTCTGTAGTTCTAGAGAAGATAGACTTGTGCGACAGTTTTCTACCTGACATGTTAAATCCATATGGTTAAAATACTTTTTTGTTGTGGCATGACATCACCAGAATCTATTTTTTCATAAATCGAGAACACGTTGACTTCGCTAGGTTGGAAGGGATTCACCAAATAGCCAGTATTATCCACGAAAAAGCATACAAGACTATTCTCTTCACACCACTTGACAGTATTACATGTAATCAGCTTTGAGTGTAGTTCGATGATTGGTTTTGGTAGTAGCACCAGTGGTTTCGAAATGATGTCTGCTTGTTCGACCTGCATGCAAAACTTTTGTTGAGCCTCTTACAAAACGACAACTGCAAACAGCATGAGCGAACCACATACAAAGAAACAACGTACCCAAAATTTAGAACGCGAGCGCACTGTCAATAAGAGAAATACGATTATGTTTGTTGGGATAACTCTTCCACCAATACAACACTTCGAAGAGCTGCTAATATATAATATCCCGAGAACAGGCCTTTTGAAACAGCTGTACGAAAAACTAGATGCACAAAAAGTGCGTGAACTGCATGATTCTTTAATTGTATTTCAAAGTTACGCAACTATACGAAGAAGTTTACCATTTCCAAACGGATATCCACCTGCTACACCGTACGAGATGCGACAAGTAGAGGACGTTATAGGTTCCATTCCAGCAGAGTTTCAAATTGTCTTGCTAACAATTGCATCAACATATGACTTTGATAAATACACTCTTGCCAATTGAGGATGATATTTTTTATGAATTCAAGTCATTCTCTCATTGGATTTATGAAGGATGGTCTTTTTCAGTGGATAAGTAAACTTGTAACAATGTTGTGACGTTGAAACAACTTCAAACATGGTGCGTGTTCATGGTCAGTCGAAAGAACGAAAACGTAGAGGAAGTAAAAACGAAGCAGTAGTTGAAGATCAGCCGCATGGAAAACGATATGGCAAATCAAAACGAAGAGAACGTGATGTTAGAAAGCATGGCAACTCTAGCATGGCCAAAACGACTATTAATTTATCTGAAAAGAATATAACTGGAAAAGAAATTGCCCACTATTTAAAACCTTTATTTTGGGAACAAGCATCGAATATTACACACTTGAACTTGAGTACTAACCAAATCGATTATTATGGAGCTGTACAAATGGGAAATATTCTAAAAACGAATCAAACACTCGTTGAGATCGACTTGTCGTACAACAATTTAGACGATAGATCACTAAAGATTATCACAAGAAGTATTTTATCGGAAATAGACAGTGTATGATTATTTGCATTGTACTAATAACTAGTTACGCGTTATTGATCTATCATGGAATGGAATAACAGGTGAAAAATCAATAGAAGAGTTGGCAGAAATGTACGAGTTTGACGGAAACGATTCATTAACAACTATTAACTTGAGTCATAATTCAATATCGAATGCAGAGTTAATAACACGGTTGATAATTAGCATACTATCAAGTCCAATAAGCGCCTTAGAGAGTATAAACTTGAGCAATAATCCATTTGTTTTGAATAGAGAACATGTAATGAAGCTGATCGGTACTGCACAGGAACTAGACGATAACAGAAATGAACGGATAAAAAATATAGTTATAGATGATAAACAAGGTGATGAAATGTGGCGTGTATTTGTGGATCAGTTGAATGGAATACCAAGTACAATACAAGTGAGTACAGTACCCAGTGATGATGAGTGGGAAGATGAAGAAGAAGAAGAAGTACCTGACCTGGACGATTTTCTTAGAAAGAATAATTTAAAAATTATAAAATAGTTTACTTTGTTCCCAAACATTTAGACTGTGCCAATGCAGTTCTTGAACTTGCTATAGACTCACAATTCTTAACATTAGCTTGCAATTGTTCAGGTGTCTTTTTTGTTGTATAGAACTCAATAGAATAGTAATTACTGCAATCACGTAGTTCGTAGATGGAAATATCTTTGGATACTCGGAGACAGTACACCGGATCTCTTTGAAGAATAGGTCCATTTGGGTCTCCTCTGCAGTAGGCTTTCTCATCATACCAACGTTGGGTCGCTTCACTTAGGCATCTTTCTAAACTGTCTTCAATTGTTGATTTTTCGGAAGCTGTCTTCGCGAACACCAATTTGAATTCCTTGAAACTCTTGCATGATCTAATGATAGACTTTTTAAGAGTATCAGCGACGGAAGTGCAGTACGTGTCGTCTCTGGGAAGGTTCTGCAACGTCCTTGACCTCAGTACTCTTCTTGAGGTAACGAAAACACAAATAGCTAACACAACGAGAAGTATTGCTTTGTTCATTTTGTTTTGAATAAAATCAATCAATCAAAAGATAAGTTTCTCAGAGTGTCAATCAGAGCACATGAGTAACGTTTCTCGCAGCGTAACTGCTGTAAAAGGGATGAGTAATATTGTAAAATCTAGATAATTCAATGCACTCAAACTCAAGCTCCGTTTTTTTTTGACAGTTTCCCTGTAATCCGGAGCACTTCCGTACTGTCCAGTCAATGAGCTTTTACAGCAATAAAATTGCGATATCCGGAGATACTACTCTGAAAATAAATAATTTTTGAAAATTAGTAAAAGTAATAATTTTTGAAAATTAGTAAAAGTAGTTTACTTGGAAGTCCCCATACATTTAGAATGTAGTGATCCAGCCTTATTTTTTGCTACATTCTCGCAATTGACTAGAGCTGATTGCAATTGTGCTGGAGTCTTGTTTGATGTGTAGCTATCAGTTGCATATGTATCCTTGCATATTAGTCTTTCATAGTAGGAAATGTCATTGAACAATCGGAGACAGTAGTTCATCTCTCTTTGACGAATTGGTCCTTTAGAATCCCCTCTACAGTAGTATTGCTCATCGTACCAACGTTGATTTGAATCTTTCTGGCATTTTTCAAAATTAGCATTGGCAGTTGATTTGTCTGAAGCTGTCTTTGCTACTGCCAACTTGAACGTCTTAAAACTCTGACAAGATCCAATTACTGACCAATAGTATGCATCTGCGACTCCATTACAGTACGGGTCGTCCCTAGGAAGGTTCTGCAACGTCCTTGACCTCAGTACTCTTCTTGAGGTAACGAAAGCACAAATAGCTAGCACAATGAGAAGTATAGCTTTGTTCATTTTGTTTGAAAATCAATCAACTCACAGCTTCTCAGTGCACAGCGTCCAATCAGAGTACGTGAGTAACGTTACTCGCGTTTGTAACTTTGTTCTTAAAATATAATCAAGATGCTTTCCACCAATGGTAGCGAGCATTTAGATGGAATTGTCAATCTATGCACAAAGTCAATATAAAAATAGAGTGCATTGTAAACCATGTCTGGTCAATGACAGGTCAAAAAAAATAGATTTAGAAAAATTAAAAACGGCTCGACAACATGCCAATAATCTTTGCTCTTATCGCTGACACAGAACGCGAGATCGGTTCTGCACCATCTAATCAACCTCTACGTGATATTATCGTCAATAAGGTACTGCCAAAGCTACCCGCTGATGATCACAAACGAACTCTTACCATGAAAGACATGGAACTTCACTACAAGTTTGAGGGTAACTATGTATACTTTTGCGTTGCATCTGCGGGTTTCACTAAACGAACATGTTGGGCGTACATTGAAGATATCCAAGAAAAGTTCACAAAAATGAATAACGCAAACGGTAGTGCAGTTAAAAAACTACTCAAGGATCGTATGGCCTTCTTTAACGATCCCAAGAATGATAAAATCGCTGCTATTAACCAAAACTTGGATAACGTTAAGGACGTCATGATTGACAATATTGATAAGATTCTGGATAGAGGAGAAAACTTGGGTAACTTGGTACAAGCAACGGACGAGTTGGCCGAATCGGGTAATGACTTTAAACGTGGAACTGCCAAGGTCAAGAGAATGATGTGCACAAGATGGGTTATTTTGGCTATCATTCTTGTCGTAGTCATTCTACTAATTATTCTAGTGTTGGCCTTGGCACTAGGTTTGGGCATTGGTTTGAGAATACCACCCGCTCCACCGGCACCAGCACCAGCACCAGCACCAGCAACTCCTGCTCCAACAACGGCATAACACACTTGTATAAATTTCAATTTTGTTTATATTTCTCTAACCTGTCTTGTAATTGTTGTTTTACTTGCGGCCATTCACTGTCGATAACCGAAAACCATGCTGTGTCTCGATTTTTGCCTTTGATAATCATATGTTGTCTAAATATACCTTCATATTTGAAACCTAAACCCAGTGCGGCGTTGCGTGACTTTTGGTTTTCAGAGTTACACTTCCACTCCATACGACGAAAGCCTAATACTTCAAATGCGTGAGTAAGGGCTAACAAAACGCTCTCTGTGTTGGCGTAAGTGCGTTGAAAATCTGGTGAGTAGTAAATGCTTCCAATTTCGATTGTTTTATGTTGTGGAACAATGTTCATGTAAACCATTTGCCCGATCTTTTTGTTTGATTTTTTGTCAATAATAACAAACGCAACCATGTCATCTGTTTCTACAGTTTGTTGTATCATCTGTCGCATATCGTCTGCGCTGGAAAAAGGACCATGAAACATGTATGCCCAAAGTCTTTCCGCTGATTCTTCACTTTGGTGTGTGCATGCATAAAGTTCATCGGCATACTCTATTTTCATAGGTTCCATACGAATATTGGGACCTTCTAGGACTGTGCTTTTGGCTGGCTTCGTGGCAACACCGGTTAGTGACATTAGAACGGTTGAGTTTGCAGAAAAATGCACACAAGAGCCATACCTGTGGTGGGAAATCAAGAAAAATATACGTTACCTTACTACTACTTGTTTACGTACAGGACAGTAGATCAAGATCTCAATGACTACTATATTAATAGAATACCTGGATTGAAGAAGCCTCTGCCTAGATTTAAAGAGCTACTGCGCTCTAGGGTCGTAAGAGTTATTAGTGGTGTAACACAAGGTCTGCTTTTGCATGATGTAGGGGCATACAATGTGAAAGCATTTTATAACTGGCAGTCCAGAAAAAGAGTGCACGGTGAGATTATAGCAGTTGATAGCTTCGATATCGACACTTGGAGATTGATTATCGCATGGTACGACTTATTGTACGAGAGGTTAAATTGTACCAGAAGGTTTGGGATAGCTGACATTGGAAACCGAGTGCCATGTAATTTACGCTGACATTCTATCCTCTTTTCACTTTTGCGTTGAGAACATTGCAGGATGTCCAACTTTGTGCCCGAATCAAGACGATTTCCATCTTATATTCACGTACGCATCGCATGAATATGCCCTGTATAGGAATTTGATAGTATCGTCACTTTGGCATGCTTATATAATAGATCATGAGATTATTTTCAACTTGAAGAAATTAAATGGACTCGGCCAAGCCAATCTTGCGGAATCAAAGGGTCATAAAGTATTTGGACATCTCTATGCGATTAAAAAGATACCAATGCGGGAACTAGACATTCGCAATAATTATTTAACTAGAAAGATAGTTAACGTGTACGGCAGGTTTAAAAGTAAACATGTCCGTCATGTAAGAGCGTGGTGCTTCCACGACCCTCATGCCTCTCGCGCGTTGCGATACAGACCTGTTCTACAATGTCTTCCATGTGTTGATGTTCGAGAGGGTTATCGACTTGATGAAGACCTGTACAAGAAAGCAATGCAACTACGAAGAAAGTTTGAGATACGATCGTCTAACAAAAGAAGAGTATCAAGCTAATCCAATGCTTTGTATTCGTCAATAAAATCCTTGTACACATTTTCAGAGCTTACAATTTTTTGAAATGCTTTCGCTCTGCCTCAAGCAGGGTAGAAACAACGTGACACGTTTGTACTCGGTTTCTCTGAAAAACAAAAATCTATTCAGGCAACAAGCGTACGTTAACGGCAAGTGGATAGATGGTACTAGCAAAAAGACCACAAATGTAATAGGTATGTCAAACAAGATACTCACACAATACAGACCCCGCAACTGGAAAAACAATTGGAACAATTCCAGACATGAACAAAGTCGACACAGCAGTGGCTATTGATGCAGCAGAACAAGCCTTACCCGAGTGGCGATCAAAAACAGCAAAAGTATTTTGTTCACATATAATAACGTTTAGGAACGTAGTGAACTCTTACGTAAATGGTACAACTTGATCAATGAAAATAAAGAAGATTTGGCACAGTTAATGACTGCAGAAAATGGGAAAACATTAACAGAGTCACGTGGTGAAATCACGTACGGAAATTCGTTCATCGAGTGGTTCGCAGAAGAAGGTAAAAGACAGTATGGAGAAGTCATACCAACAACAGCAAAAGGGAAACGTTATGTTGTGATTAGACAACCTATTGGAGTATCTGCCTTGATTACACCATGGAACTTTCCCAATGCCATGATCACCAGAAAAGCAGCACCTGCATTAGCAGTTGGATGTACAGTAGTAATCAAACCAGCACGTATGTATAATGTTGACTATGTAACCATTTTTAGCTGAAACACCATACAGTGCACTTGCATTAGCCGAATTGGCAGAACAAGCAGGAATCCCACCAGGTGTATTAAACATTGTAACAACATCAAGAGAAGGTTCTCCTGAAATTGGTACAGAACTAGCCACCAATCCAACTGTCAGAAAGTTATCATTTACTGGTTCAACACCAGTTGGTAAATTATTAGCACAACAATGTGCTAGTACTGTTAAAAAAATTAGTTTAGAGTTGGGAGGAAACGCACCATTTATTGTATTTGATGATGCTAATATCGACGCTGCTGTACAAGGAGCAATCAACTCCAAGTTTAGAAATGCAGGACAAACATGTGTATGTGCAAATCGTATACTTGTACAAGATGGTGTATTTGAAGAATTTTCACACAAGTTTAAAAAAGCAGTATCTGTGTTAAAAGTTGGTCGTGGAACTGATGACGGTGTATCTGTTGGTCCATTGATCAACTCCTTGGCATCACAAAAAGTTGAACGACTATTAACAGATGCAAAGAAACATGGTGCGCAAGTGTTACAAGGTGGCAACAATATTTCTGGTAATTTCTGGGAACCTACTATTATTACCAATATTAATGAAAAAATGCAAATCCATAGGGAAGAGATATTTGGGCCTATTGCACCATTGTATCGTTTCAAAACAGAAGAAGAGGCCATTCAAATTGCAAACGATACACGATCTGGACTAGCAGGTTATTTCTATAGTAGAGATATTGGTCGTGTATGGAGAGTAGCAGAAGCATTAGAATATGGCATGGTTGGTGTTAATGAAGGTTTAATATCCAATGAAGCAGCTCCATTTGGAGGAATAAAAGAATCTGGAATTGGAAGAGAAGGATCAAGACATGGATTAGATGAGTACAGTTATATCAAGTATTTATGTATGGGTAGTTTATAAACTCTTTAACATGTTCTTAAATTCTAAGTAGTTTAGTTTACCGTCTTTATCTTTGTCATGTTCGATTATTATTTCTTGTATGATATCATCTTCGTATTCTTCTCCTAACTTTACCATACCTTCTTGTAGTTCTTTTTCGTCAATGAAACTGTCGTGTTAAAAACTGTGAATAATCGCACCCGTCGTGATTTTGGTCACAATCATAAAATAGTTCTACATATCCCTTTTCGTGGAACAATAAGAAACTGAAATCTTCAAAATCGAGTTTGCCATCACGATCGACATCGTTTTCATCCATTGTTTGTTCTGCGTTTTCGCTCCCTGTTTGACAGTCGAATTTATTGTCTCCCAAAAATGTTCGTAGCTCTTCTAGTGATAAAAATCCATCTTTATCGACGTCGTATAGGTCGAAAAAGTATTGCAGTCCTTGTTTTGCCGACATTTCATTGCTGTCAATGTTTGGCCAACTGTATTTTACAACAGAAAGGACTGTAGCTATTTTGATGTAAGAGTTTATAGCGTACCGTATAACTCTTTAAAAACATGTTGAGAGGGCTAGTTGCCCTAGTAGCGTGCACGTTGGTTGCTGGAGTATTAGCTGAGCTCACTCAAACGTCAAAAACAGTAGAGTACCTCAAGAAAGAGTACGAGGTGTTGTCGAAGTCAAGAGGAAAGCGTTCCATTGCCGAGAGAAGCGCGGTACAAAAACAAATTGAATATCTCTCAAGTTTTCAATTCACATTGGCAGCAACAGACACTGAGGAGATGAGAATTAGAAAAATGTTATTCAGCAATGCTCAAACTTCGAAAAAGCCTACAGTGACCTTCTTGGGAGGAGGCTCAGCAGTTGGAAAATCTTTTAGCAAACCATACCTAGTAGAATCTGGTCTTGTATCTAAAAATCATGTAAACTTGGATATTGATGAGGTTATGATGAACTTGGATGCATGGGAAGTTATCGCAAACAAGACCATGTGCGCTTCACAACAACTTCACTACAGAGCCAAAAATATGTCCACAAAATTATTTGAAGAGGCCACCAAGAACAGATTCAATATTGTTTATGACAGCACCCTCAGCAATGTTGGAATATTAGACACGATGAAGCAATTGAACGCAGCTGGGTATGTTACTCATCTAGTTGGATTTTCAAAAGACATACCAACTTGTGCTGAAGTGGCTCTTGATCGAGCCAAGAAGACAAATCGATATGTACCACTATCTGTTATCAGAAACTCACATGTTGGTTTTTCCAAGTACTTCACAGAATTTGCAAGTGTTGTGAATGGGAAAGTCGTACTATTCGATAGAGATACTACAAAATTGGAAGAGATTGTGAGTGGAAATAATATCAAAAGTTGGGCAACCTTCAGTAGATTTATGAACAAAAGAGACTACACTGCAGACCTTCTAGAAAAAGCAATTAAACCAGAAACAAAGGAAGTGTACGACAAAATAGACATTCTATGTGCTACTTTCTAATAAACAAGCCGTTCGTTTTGGTAGACATAGCAAGCCTTTCTTTACGAGATACTGCTGCACGACATCTTGTTGATGAAATGTCAGCGACGTGGATAATAGCAAATGAGCTAAAATCCTTTTTTAGTAACGGACGCTACCGTTTTGAAATTTTGGATGAATGCCACGAATAGAAACACCGTTACGCTTTGCATCAAGCTTCAAAAATGGGACCTCAACACACCTTTCCTGTCGATTTAACGAACAGTAAGGAGGATTTTTGACGCTCTTGCCAAAACTGTACTGTTGTTTGCATGCAAAACTAGTGAAAATGGAGTATGCTGGAGTTGTGTTCTTGTTAGAGTAAATCATGATGTATCTAGGTTTAACGGTTGGCGATTATGCACAACTTTGAGCAGGTCCACACAACAAAATTTTTTCAAAACGCAAGCACATGATTTTCGAAGTTACAAGGTACCCCTACTATGAAACCAAACAGTTTACTCTTCGGGAGTTAGCTGCATACTTTGATTTACCATTGCTCTCAGCTGCAGCTCACTTGGGTGTAAGGTAAGCCGGCTATGCACTGCTAATCGTCTAGTGAAACTTACTTGAAGCGGCAGTGCAGGCTACTATCTATTAGGAGATGGCCTCACAGAAAAATTCAAGCTCTGCTGACACAGAAACGCCAGATGGAACTGCAATGCCCTTACGTATCGGCAAAAATGCTTGAACGATGGCAAAAGAAAACAGAAGAACTCGGTGCTCGAATCGAGTACCTTAGAGAGTACGGTCATGACAAAGAATTATACATCCCAAGAAAGATGAGACTAAGTAAGCGAAAAATGGTAAATCTGCAAGGGGCACAGCCAGAATCTGAGATTGGGAGCATTGTACAGAACTCATACCCATCCGACAACTATACTACAAATGGATACTTTAATATTGAACAACAATATTGTACTCCAGATTCACCACTTGGATTTCACTTGAAACTAGATATTGGGTCACTAATGAACGATCCATACATTAAAATTGTTTTCTAATAGCGAATGTCACTCGCTTATTTTTACCGTTCGCGCTAACCGTTTTACCGTTGGTGCTAAGAACAGATTCTACTCTATTAGCGAACGGCTCATTATAAACAAAATTTATTTACAGCTTATGCGCTTTGGGATTGTTTGCTTTCTTGCCTCAATACTCTGAATCGCAAGAACGAGCTAACTACAACACAGATTCCAAATACCACGTTAACAGCAATGCAGGTAATAGCTAATTCCATCTGTGGAATCATAAAGATGAGTGCATTCAAGCAAATTTGAACAGGAACACCAATCGTAAGTAAAATCATTCCAGCTAGTGTCATCATCTTTTGGAACCATCTTGATATGCGTCTTGTAGTTCCAATTAGGTTGCAAATAATAGCTGCAAAAATTACACCAGCCAATATCAAATTCCAAACAAAGATGGCAATGCTAGTGGTACTTTTTTCAATTATGCCCATAAAGACGCAAAAGGTTATAAATTCGGCAGCTAGTACCAACAAGTATAGTACATTCATAGCCATCATTGTGTATGTGAGTGCATTTTCGCAGCAATTTAGAGCGCGTTTGGGTAAACTGACTTGTACGCTACCTTGAGCTTTGACTTCGCTCATTTGTTTGTGTAGCGTCTTGATAGTTTCTTTTGTCATTGGTTGTCCTATCTTTCCCATGGTTTCGTTTCTAACGTTTCGGTATGGTTTCCAGATGGAATGCAGCGCTTTTCTAGATTTCTTCAATTTCTATAGCAAGAGAAATCCTTCTAATAAAACTTTGACCTAGTTCCTAAAAACGCCAAACACCAGGTTTGGAAATTAAAATTTTAATGGTCGTCAACTAGTGGTACATCGTCTAGACTTCTCACAGTGTCTGGCTCTGCACTGGCCAAGAACAATAACGCCAACAAGTAGATATACATGTTAAATATGACTTGGAATGAGAAAAAGATAATTACTGTAGTGTGTTAGTTGACTAGAAATAAACATACGTGATGTCAATAGACCTAATGTCTTTAGACCCATGAGCGTTATCGCAGATACTACAATCACAAATACAGTCATACCCCATACGAGTTTGAACTTGAATGTAAATTTGGAAGACAACATGTCGTACAATCCAAACATGCGTAGTATGTAGTATAGTAACATGAACAAGTAGGCTATTGTTAGACCTACAGCTGTTGCCTGAATCAAACGATAATATTTGATTTCATTGTGCATGGAGAAACCTGGATCTTGGAAGCTTTGGAATGTCGAATAGATGAACGTGAACATACTGACCATCTAAACGTTAGAATGAGTTAATGCTCATACCCATAATGCAGCAATGAGTACTAGTTTTGGTAAATAGAATGCTACAAATGTTCTATCTTCCTTGCGAGTGTACATTCCATGAGTAAATACGAGTAACCACAGTAATAGTAACAATAGGAATGAAACACGAACCATGATATTGAAAAGTGTGAATAACCAAACTCCAGAATAGAATTGTAGTGCATAGAATGGATCTATTTTGTTAGTCGATCGAATAGAACATACTATTGTATAATACTAAACCCAATAATAGTACCAGAATCCAATATTGTTCTTCATGCCAGTATTTAAACTGTTGTCGTAGTCTATTAACGCTAACATATGCTAGTGTAACAATAATGGTGATTCCCAAAAATATGTAACGATAAAGTATTTCCAATAGTGAATAATCTTTGTTCACATAAACAAACTAGTTGTTAGAATTTAAAATAGAAACATACATCGAATTCCAAGTAGTGCTGGAACAGTTTGGCTTGATGCTCCTGATTTAAGAAACGTACACTCACTCTATACGTATCATGATTTAAAAACGGAGCATGGAATAATTGAACAGCACTGCACGCACGTCTATTTGCGTTCATGTAGTGTTGTGGACAATGGATCGAACGAGTGTGTTTTTGATTCGGCGTGGATAGACTTGTGAACGTTCCTGAACCACTGCCATCGGGTACAAAAATATTGATCTCTAGTTCGATATCTTCTGAAAAACCGGTAACGTTTGCTACTTCTTCTAGTGGGAAAAATCTAAGGAAAAAGATCATTTCGTAATTGAGTGGTGAAATATCACTCAAAAGTGCATCCACTGTTGAATTTCCCGATAATAAAAGTTCAAAATCTGCTTTTCCATAAGGAGCCTTTACTGTTGGTCTACGTGGTTAGAAAAATACGTTGTACAATACGTTTGATATAATGCAGGGCCATAAATTCCAACAAGGGTCACTGTGGCAAGGATCATAACTATAAATGCTAGGAAAAGCATAAATGTGGCCCATATAGGCAGCCTCTCCAGTAGAAGTTTGTTTCTTCCCGGCTGTGCCATGATCAAATTGTTTGCGTTTTAGAAGTTGGACAACTTGAGCTTACAAATCGACGTCACATGTCATGCGCTCGCAATATAACACCCATGATGAAGAGGGGTTTTGTTGTCCAGAGTGTACATGCAGCGAACAAATTAGAAGACAATTAATATACGGTGTTGTCGTTGCATTTGTCATTTCACTCGTTATCACCTTACAAATCATTATCGCTTCTTCACAAGATGCATGGTTACGCGTAGACGAAGCTAAACTATGGCTGGCTAAAATAGAAAAGCAGCAACAAGCCACACAGGCACTAGTAGATAAACAACTCGCTATTCGAGACTCGATACGAACACCAGTTCGATCATTAAAACCACAAGGTCGTCCAATGATGACAGTGGTTGTACCATTTGTACGAAAACAAATGAAACAAATGCTTCAATTCCTAGACAGGTGGGCTTTACCACAATACGCACCGTTAAACGATACCCTAGTTACATCCATGCGTCATCCTATAGATTTAATATTCTATTTCAACAGGCAACGAGACTTTGCAATAGAAGAACAAATCAATACCAATTTAAAAAAGAACAATATTGCAAAATACTTTTCTGCGATAAAATTCATGTACGCTGGTTTATCAGATGCAGAAGATTTATATCCATACGGACCAACAAACATGTTTTACAAACTAATGGATAATCCAATCGTAAGAGAGAACTATTACTACTTTTTCTACATGGAACCAGATTGTTTGCCAATCCGACCAGGATGGTTAGATATTATCCAAGAATTAACATTCACACGATCGACGCCATTTTGGATACAAGGTGGAATCTATTATGGATCTGTTACACTTCAAGAAAAAGATCGATTCCATATTAATGGAAATGCAATTTATAGTACAGCTGATGATTATCATGAACTGTTACGTGCAGTGATGAAACATGTCTTGTTAGCTTATGATATTGATATTATGAACTTTTTGTTGACTGATATACAGTTACTACGACGAGTGTGGCATCAGTTTGTGTATTCTGATTTTATTGCAAACATGTTTCGATCGAGTTATTCGGAGAAAAAGATGAGAGATGAAATGCCAAACTTGTACTTTATACATGGTGGAACAAACATTGACGAAAATTGAATTTTTATAAAACCAAAATACAAGTTTTATAAAATTTATCTTACACTCTCGTTCGATACACGTTTTATACTCTTCTTCAACTCCTGTATGATATCTTTATCTGCTAAATGTAAACACAAATGCTGTACATGTAACAATGAACTCATAGAAAGTAATGATTCATCAGAAAGTAAATTATGAGGTCTCGCCCATTCAACTGTAAACGATTGTAGTAATGGTTTCTCATTCAACATGGCAATTACATCTTCCATGACTTGATCTATAATACGATCA
>JAESGV010000710.1_pt1 | contig 14435 bp, 16 predicted proteins | sample 9269781 | NCBI WGS metagenome assembly JAESGV01 (sample SAMN15741586, study PRJNA653496) | algae metagenome | isolation source: Tildeniella torsiva UHER 1998/13D and co-occurring heterotrophs from... | place: Slovakia: Slovak Paradise National Park, Hrabusice, Kosice Region | collected 2000-01-01 | reverse complement strand
TATTTTTTGCAAACCCAATGTACATTTTCGCGTGATTTTTCTACTATTTCGTTCACTCGAGAAGGATTTTGTTCGTTTCTGAATGACCAAAAGTTTTGTATCGCATAATTTCGATAATACGTTTGTGTGTCGGTTGGTAGTAGTCGTATCTTTCGTAAAATATAGTACCACAACTTCAAACTAGGAATGTGTGGCCTTGTGATTGTAGGTAGTGCCGCCATTGTGTTTGTTGATCAACTGAAAAACGTACAAATCAACAACATGAAGACAATCGCTCTTTGTCTTTTGTTACTTGCGTTCGTGTACGCCACTAAAAGAACTAGAATGGAGAAGTGGGCAACGACTAATGTACAACCTCACTGGAAAGCTATTCCATTTGAAAACAATACTCAAGTCAAATTATCGTTCTATCTAAAGATTAAAAACGCAGACAAGTTAAAACAAATCGCAGATAGTGTCAGTAACCCAAGATCACCAATGTACGGAAAATACCTTACGTTTGCGGAGGTCGGAAAGATTGTTGCTCCAGATGCAATCTACTTGAACCGAGTTTTAGACCTCTTACGAGTACATGGTGCAAATGAATCTTCTATAAGAGTCAGCAAGATGCGAGATGTCGTAAGAGCAGTTGTATCACTAGAAAATGCAGAAAAGATGCTACAATGTCTCTATGGTCGTTTCAAACACAAAGATACTGGCATGATCGTGCTAAGAGCACCAGAGGGTTACTCATTACCATCTGAAGTCGCAGAAGGTGTCGATTTTGTAGCCGGTGTGGTCGGTTTCCCAAGTATGTCCTTCCAATTCAACTAACCAAATAGACGCTCGTAACCAGATCAAATCAAAGAAAACACATTCTTCACCTGATACATCAACAATCCACTCGATTCGAAAAGAGTACAATATCACAAAATCAGCATCAACGAGAACTGGTAAAGGTTCCCAAGCCATCGCCAGTTTTCTAAATGAATATTTCTCACAAGATGATCTCGATGCCTTTTTGAAAAAGTATGGACTATCACCAAACAAACCAAAAGTAATTGGTCCCAATGATCCAGATACTCCTGGAACTGAAGCATCACTTGACATTGAATACATTATTGCGGTCGCGGAAAATATTTCCACAACGTTTGTCTACACACCAGGAGAGTTTGAACATCAAGAACCATTCTTGGATTGGATTCAAAACATGTTAGATGAAGGGGAGAATTGTGCACTTGTACATAGTGTTTCCTACGGAGAGTATGAACAAGATATTTCTGAAGATTATCAAGAACGTGTAGATAAAGATTTACAAAAATTTGTAGCTACTGGCAGAACTGTACTAGTTGCCAGTGGTGATTATGGTGCTGGCTGTAATGAAGAAAAAGGAACATTTAAACCTGTTTGGCCAGGTGGTAGTCCTCATATCACATCAGTAGGAGCTACTGATGGTGAGAAAGAGAAAGGTGTTTCGTTCTCTGGTGGAGGATTCAGTAATGTCTTTGGCCGTCCGGATTGGCAAAAGAAACAGGTTGATGATTACATTAATGTGTATGGACCAAAAGTTGATATTCCACCTGCAAAGTGGTATAACGCTTCTGGAAGAGGGTATCCAGATATTGCTGCATTTGGTGTTGATTTTGAGATCATTGTTGGAGGAGAAGAAGACTTAGTAGATGGTACCTCTTGTTCGACACCTGTTATCGCTGGTGTAATTAGTTTGTTAAATGAAGTACGATTGAAACAGGGAAAACCACATTTAGGTTTCATTAATCCATTATTGTACAGCGATTTAGTACCAGGACTAAAAGATATCACAGAAGGTAGAAATGCGTTTGATTCATGCCCAGGTTTCCCAGCAAGTGAGAAATGGGATCCTATTACTGGGTTAGGATCACCAAATGTTGGCAATTTGATCGAAATTCTTAACAAATAAATAGTAATGCTGTATCCTCTTTACTCTTGTAAGACAGTTTTCGTGTTAGGAAAATGGGAAACAAACACGCACATCAAAGTCAACGGACAGAAGAAGAACCTGCAGTTGTTGGAGTCATACAGGACAGATTGGTACATCCTAATACAAACATACAGATATTTGCGTGCAGCACAGGTGTTCGCAACATTTACGACTTGAATACAAACGAAATCGTTCCAATAGAATGCAGTGGGTTGTATGGAACGAGTTCTTGCTTCATACCTCCGAATCGTATGATATTTGAAAACACGCACAGTAAAAGAGTACTTGTCAACATCTCATCAAATCCTGCGACGGTAATAGGAACATTCAGTGATGATATGGTAAGTTCTATACCAGTGTTAACAAAAAGAAATGTGATTATGTTCAAGTATACCTTGGCAACAATATCCTAGTTACTGGAGGTAGCGAATCGCGATTAAAAGTGTGGAATTTGGATACTATGCAATGTGTTGCCAAACATGATGCTTATCGTGATCCTCAAGGTACCTACAGAAACAGTACTTCGTGTGATACCATCTTACACGTAAAAGATAATCTCATAGTGTACTGCAACAACAAAGGTAGACTAGAATTTTTCGACATACACAAAGGCAAGTTGTTTGAAATGTTTGGAACAAGATCACCACTGGTAGTCATAGATGACGATACCATCGCAGGGGTAATGCTAGCAACTCAAATTTCTATTATTAGCATCACAAAGAAACAAGTTATCAAAAAACTTCCTGCAGTTAGTATGTACATTAAGAGTTTGGCAACTATGCAAAATAACAAGCTAGTAAGTACATCAAATGGTGGTACTGTGATCGTATGGGACTTGATTTCGTGTACATGTACGCACTCTTTTGCAATGTCTCATGCTTCAAGTACTAATGATGTATTCTATTTGAGAGGAGATCTATTGTTGCATAGTGGAGACAAGTATTTGCGAGTTGTTGATGCAACTAATGGTATGTGTTTGAAGGCACTACCTGCACCTGAATATGGTGCAGAACGAATAATCTTGATGTGTAATACAACTATTGTACCTGGGTTGGACCGTTTTAAGGCGTTTGTAGATGTACTTTTTCTGTTCTAGAAGCCAGCATTGACGCATGTAGAATAAAATCTAGTTCATTTAGTTAGAATACTTTTTTATCCGAATATTGCCGAATAAGTTTGACGTAATGCTAGTCCACTCATGGTGCTGATAATGTACAGGAACAAAAAGAATGCGAATACACCTATTCCTGCGTATACGTTTATCGCGGTGCATACGACTAGTAATATTAACAAAGCGCCGATTGTGAAAGTGGAAAACGGTGCGAATAGCCCGAAAATCGATACCAATATCAAACCAACAACGGTGTAAAATAATCCAGCGGCAAATACTTCGCGTAGAGGCGTGGTCGATGGGAATTTGTGTTGCATGACTTGTTTTGATCAACCCAGTTTCAAAATTACAATCGCGTCGTTTAATAAAGGTTTGGATCTGTAAATGAATGTCCTCCAAGGTTATTTCTCCATACCTTCGCTCCATTATCTATAGTAACCTCTTTCCACTTGAGTGTGTTGTTAAAATTCACTCGTGTTTTTTGTACTTCCCAAAACTTGTCGTCCAGGTCTAAACACAGCTTGTTTACTCGCTTTATTACCTCTCTTGACTTGACTCTTATAAGCTCATCTCTGTGTTCTAGCATTCCACGCGTATGCATGATCAAAGACGCATAGATCTCTGCTTTGTCTTCTTCCACTGCTGTAAGCGAATACAAGTTCAAAAATCCAGGAATATCTACGCTAGAGTGCATGTGAGATGCGGACTCCAAGTTATTGATGCCACCAGAACCATATACTATACCGTTTGAGAAGGATTCCCATGCTTTATCGTTCCTCATGTCCGGTAGCATTGCGCTATCCATCATGTGGAAGAGTTCGTGATGTACTGTATGAGCTTGGTGGCTCACAGAGTTCATTTTACAGTCTAAATATAAAATTCCATCTCTTGCGTTCATTGTTCCTCCCATTTTTGCATTATTTGACAAATACCGAAGATTGGCTACTAGAACAATCTTTTTAAGTCCTATTCGTTTGAAAAGACTTGCTGGATAAATATAAAACTCTTGTAGAATATATTTTGTGTAGAACCAAATGTCATGACCAGTTGGTGTTGTCGCAGTCAAATCTGGAAATGTTTTATCACGTAAAAATGTTTCCGTGTGAATTTTTAGTTCCACATTTATGCTTGCGAATTTATGATACTCAGTGGGAATTACTTCTAGAGCACTGAGAGAAGGCAAAGTATCGCGATTGTCGAAACCCTCTGGTTTGTAGTATAGAGCTTCAAAAGTGAGCGCATTAACATAGTACGGTTTTTGTGAGGTTGTTTCATGTAGAAACCACACCTTGGCGTCTGGCACTGGTGCAGCATAACTCAGCATCTGACCCATGTTTACTGTCAAACTGTTTTACAATTCTGGCTCTTGAAGTTAAGTATTATGCTCAAGTGTCACTGGTTAGGTTCTCAACCACATACATCTTTTAGTTGCTGCGTTGACTAAAATAACCACAATCAGATCTACTACCGTTTAGCAACTGATCCAAGGTTTGATTTTAACTTGTACAGGTAGGTTATCAATATAGCCCAGGCAGTAATGCGTAGGTTCAGTGCTATACTGGTAATCCAACACAGGTTCAATTCCCAATAAATCCAAACTTCTAAAATAATTGTCAGTTGAAAGGTGTGCTTCAAATCATTGGGTCATTGACTTCGGTCTTTGTGATAGTGTTCGTTCCCAATTGATGAAAAGCATTCCTCCAACCCGACCCTCATAGTCACTTCAAATTGACGTGCTGGAATCTGATTGTGTCTCCCAAAGTGGTGAGCGCGTCAGAGTGAGTAGTGAAGTAGGATAGAAGAAAAACTTTTTCCATCAGAATTCATCGCAACGAATTAATTGTACCTTGTGTCGTAAAACTTCATTTACTTGGTACAATCATACCGATACAATGCAGACCAAATAGGACTGTTCTCAGATGAGTCTACACTGGCATTTTTTCTTATAAAAGTCATCATTTTGCTGTCGATATCAATGTTATCGATTAATAAATTAACTATGACGTCGTTAGTATCGAAATCAGCGTCGCTGTGATAGTTCGCAAATGGGCTACTGACCATTACTCCCACAGATAATTTTTTGTCAACGTTTTTGTGCAACATACTAACAATGTTTTCTACAAGGGCGTCAAAAAAATGTGGGTCTCTATCCTCTTGTCTGTTGTGTTCACGTACTGCTTGTGCAATGTTTGCGTGCATCCCACATATTTTTGCTTCAAACTCTGCTTTGTTCTGAAGAAGTACCCGGTAGCTCATGGTTGCAAAAGTCAAACAACTCAGGTCAACCTTTCATTGCGTTAGAGAGGTTCCTAGGTTCAGTTCTAATCATGTCCTTTCAGTACCGGAACTGAGTTTCAAAAGAGAAATTCTATCCCGAATATAGAAATTTAAACCATAGTCCCAACGCCTAAATAAACAGATGCAATCTTCGTGATCAAGCATCTAACAATAAAAATGCACCACATCACACGGCATCTATCACGTAAACCTAACAAATTGCACAGGATGATGCAGGAAGTAGGAAAAAATGATATACAAATCACAAACAACTTTGCTCCACCGCCGGTACCTATAGATTCTAACGAAATTATACGGTCTGAGTCGCAAAATATGCTTGTTCCATCTTTGTCGGAGAATGATCATGGATCTTTAGCGTACAACAACGCAGATTGGAGAAAACATAAAAGCTGGAAAATAGACTATTTGCCAATGACATCGCGAAATAGCAGAGGGTTGTTCGGCAATCTAGTAAGAGATGATCAAACACCAATGAGAAAACTAAACAAGCATATCTTCGACTCACTGGGATCGAAGAATCACGATCATCACTAAAATAATTTATATACTACTGAAGACTTTCATTTTTGCAGGTATGAGGCTATCACTTCAGAACCACAAGAAACAAAAATAACAGTAATTGTGTGAAATGTTTATAGCATAGTTGACAATAGCTCACCGATAACGTGTAAATAGTCGTCTTGTGGTGCCTGCTTTATCTTCTCTTGTAGCTGGGCAACACCTGCTTCCAATAACTTATCTTTTGTGTATTGCTCAAGCACAGTCTTGTTCTTGGTATCTTTGAGTTCTTGAACCAATTGTAGTGTCTTTTCGATCAAATCTGTTTGGTTTGCTTCTACAGAGTCTTTCAACACGATCAATATGACATCCAGTGTTCCATTGCCAACCAATTGATCAACAAATGCACCACTGGAACGTTCGATCTCTACTGTAATAATTCTTGTGAGCAAAAAGACAATTTTGGAACGGACATCAGCAGTAGCAGCGATGAGTAGTGAATTGAACGATTGTATCGCATTAGGTAACCGTATCAACGCATCAATGGCTGCGGGATTTGCGGATACTATTGATGATAGCGCAAAGAGTAGTTTTTTGAGTAATCTTTGCCGTGTGTCGTGTAGTTCTTGCAATTCATCGGACTCGGAATCTTTTGAAATCTTTTGTGCTGCCGCAACGTGATTCATCAACTCTAGCAAGTGAATGATAAAGGGTGTTTCGTGTGATAAAAGTGCTTGTTGGAAAACTGGATTGTTTTGTGCACAAGTTCCCAGTACGTGTGCAGCTGCTTCCATAATTTCAACGTCATTAACGGTTTGTTGGTTAATATCTTTGCGTGTGATTGTATCGGCGATGAGTGTCAAACCGTCAAGTTTGGCAAAGTCTTGGGACAAGTCAATATCTTCGACTATGTCTCCAAGTTCTTCCCACAGCGCAATTCTAGTTTCGAAAGGTGTTGTATCTACTTTTAGTTGGCGAATAATTTCCATCATTCGTTTTGTCAAGTCGGCATCTAGACCCATCTCTTGCAAGTTGTCGTGGAGCCATTTGACTTTTGCTCGCGACTCTTCTATATTAAAATTGGGTTCTTGTGTTTGTGCCATATGGTGTAATTCGTTTGGGTCACTGTTTTCAATACCCCAAAACAATAGATCGTTCATGCTTCTGATGTTGTTGCCGTCAACATGTCGTTGTTGTTGCTGTTGCTGCTGTTGTTGTGGAGTAGCATTGCTTGGTGGTGTGTACGGTATCATGTTGTTTGGGTTTTGTGTAATTGATACAAAAAGTTGGTTGAATTTATTCTAAATGCGGAAGTTAGGAATTACAACAAGTTCCTAAACTTCCGAGAACTACAAAGGTGTCTACCGTCCAGCTATACTTTATTTCTGATCTTTAACAAGGTTCTGAAATATTTAACAATTTATTTACTTTCAATGCAAACTACATCTACATCGCAGAACATTTTCCACTCCAAGTGGTCCACTAAGTGATTAAAAAACGCTGCCACATCATCTGTTTCAGAATAAAGTTTGTATATTCCTATACTATCCTCTAGTACCGATATCAGCATCCTTCCATCCAACGACGAATCCAGTGATAGTTTAACCCGTGTTGGCGGGTTACGTAGTTTCTTGATCACTCTACCTGTATGGATATCAAGCAAATTGATCCTATCAGTATAATACACAGCTAGTATATTCATAGATATCTGCTTGGTGATACTAGGAGTACCCACATCAAACGAATTCACTAACTCTCCTGTTTTATAGTTTGCAACAATGACATTATCACCAGTAAGGTACGCTATCGTTTGTCGATCAATAGTATATATTCCATACAGTTGTTCCGTTTTAGATATTTTTATACTCGTCGTCGATTTCAGTGTTTCGATATCATAAATCTTTATCAAACCAAGTTCTCGAAATCCTAATGCAACTTGACACTGTGGAAGAATTGCCATACACGAAGTGTAAAACTTACTTTCTCGTATACATGCAAATTGATGACCTCTATGAATCGATACATCCCACATTTTTATACCATAGTCTGTATTTAAAGTTCTATTGATAATATACTTGTCACCAAAAGTTATCATATCGTTAATCATTGGTATTCGAAGTGTGTTTAGTTTTTCTCCTGTTTTCCAATTGAACACCATCACTAGACTGTCGTACATTAGCCATGTTACAATTTTGTCTTCACCTAGAGCAACCATTTTGTATACTTCTTCTGCTTGTGTAGGAATCGTTCGAAATATCTTGTGAGTGGGTATATCCCAGATTTGAATATCACCTGCACGCGATGATGATGCAAACATGACTTCATTTAAAAAGATTGCGCAATTTGTTGACGGTGGAACAGATATTAGTGTAGGAATATCGGCAACGTATTTAAAGTCTGTGTTTTGAAGCGTATTTTGAACGTGAGCGAGTCTACTCAATTGTCTGCGTGCGTGTCTGTTTAAATCTGCGAGCATAAGTGTTTGCGAGTACTCTGAATTAATAGGTGGTGTCCATATTTGCTTTAGCGGCGAAAGAACTCGTATTGGGTTCGTTGTTATTTTAGAATCTGTGTCTTCGGTATTCTGTTGGGTCCACTGCTTCTTCAGCGCCGCAACTTTGGACATTGATGTGGTGCGTTTGTCTGCTGATGTTTAGTTGGTTTTGGCTTACAATTTGTGCACATAAAGGGCTGGTAAAGATAGTAATAAAAGTACATTTATGCAGGAGATGTTGGAGACATTATATCGTTCTCTGCTCTCTTCTTTGTATCTATCATTAATCCAACAGGACTTAAAGCTTCCTCTGCTTCTCCTGCCTTGATTTCCTCCTCTTTGCGTCTGCAGTCTAGTACTCGTATTCCATCTCCAATTAACAAGAATCCATCTCGTACTAAGAATGGAAGATCGCTCCAGAACGAGTAGTGTGGTACAATCTTCTTACCCTCTTTCTTCAAGAAGAGTTTGTTGAATAACGAACCAAATGCAAAGTATCCTGCAAGACCAACTAAACATGCAACAAGTAACGAACCTCCAACTCCAACGTATGCGAGGTATGCCATACCAGCTGAGCGTGTTGGACAAGCTACATCTGTGTAGATTCTAAAGTAATATTCTATTTGGTTTGTTTCCAAAGTTTCGTCTAATCTAACAAACGTTACCGATGATTCGTTTAGCTCCGATGTTTTTGGATCGCATACGACCTGAATATTAACTATTCTGGTGAGGCCACTGAATGTAAAACTCGTGTATGTGAGTAACGCTCCTTGGTTTGGGTCATTACGATCAAGCATCGAAACTCGAATATTCTTATCATCGGGAGCTGTCATTGGCTCGCATAAACGGGTTTGAGTTCCGTATTCGAAAGCTTTGCTGCCATTTCCTCTATTGCATGTCTCGTACTCTGGAAAACCAGTAGCTGAATCGCATATTTGGATAAAGTATACCCATGCATCGTACGGTGTATTTTTTCTTACAGCATAATAGCCGGTTCTAAACATTAGTAAAAGATGAAAAAACGTACTTGCTCCGTAGCTTATTCAAATCTATGTTCCCTTTGGGCGTGCTTAATTTACAAACGTCATAATCTGCGTTCGATAGTACTGAGAAACAAACCAGCACTAGCAAACATGTTAGAGTCTCTATCTTCATAATAAATTATTTGGAGTTTGAGCTTTTCTATAAATGGATTAGATAGTTGGCTGTCATTTTCAGTACAGTGATTCGTACAACAAGACTGCGTTGCAGTTGGTAGGCGTAGTAATAGCGATAGAAGCATGTAAAACCAAAAAGATGTTCTCGAGAGAATTCGAAAGATTTTGAATCCCAATGGGATTCTATATTTATCATCAAAAAACCAAAATGTCAGCAATAGATTGCGTCGCAGTCAGACAAGATAACTCTTTGAAGTTTTCACCATTGTTTATTCGGTTTGATAGAAAAGCAAAAGAAACGGCCACTGTAGAAGTACTTGTTAATGGAATACATGCAACAAACGAATCCAACTATCGTTTAATAGTAAAAAGAGGCGAAAAATATGCAACACTTGAACTTGTAGATGAAAATGAACGAGTATTCCCAGAATCGACAGGAGAAGATGCTGTAATAGCCGAAGAAATAGCAGCTATGCGAAGCATGCTAATCCCACGTAACGCTTAATACTGAAACTAACGGTTGTAGCCAATTTTATATCTGGAATCACCTTAGATCAAGAACAAAATGAACTATCGTTTGCCATGGAAGGCCAAATCGTTTCTTGCTCGTTATTTGTTTGGAACTATAATACTCGAATTGTAATCTCCGATGTGGATGGCACTATAACTAAGAGCGATTTCGCTGGACCATTTGCCATATATCTGGGTGTAGACTACTACCGTCCAAATATTGCCGAGTTGTACACGAATATTTATAACGCAGGATATCGCTTTTTATATTTGACAAGAAAACCTATGTCATACGTAAGCAATTTCTAACCTCTAACAAGGTATAGATGGATTTCGTGAAAGGATTTATAAGGAAGATTAAACAAGATGAATACTCTATGCCACATGGCCCTGTTATAAGTACTCCATACAGCAACTATGGTGTATTAGCGTACAAAATATGGAAAAGCCCCACTGCATTTAAGAAAGCAATTCTAAGATGCATAACAGATCTTTTTCCTGAGAACCCATTAGCTGCTGGTATTGGCGACAAAGAAGCAGATATGGAGTCCTACTTGTACGCTGGTATAAGTCCGGAAAGATGCTTTATGCTCGATGACAAGGGTAATGTTTGTATTACTGCCACATCAGAAAGTTTTGTTGGTTATGCCGGTGTTGGAAAGCAGATTAAAATTCTGTTCCCAGAGATTCAAGCAACAGCTTTAAATGAGATCACAGATGTTTCTAGTCAAAACAAGATTGCAGAGTCATAATAAAACGTAATTTAAAAATGACTCTCATTTGCCTCTTAACTAACCAAGAATGCAAATTCCTGGCTAACACAATGCTCTTTCATGCTCTCTGCTGTCTATTAGTTTCTCCGCAGCTAGTTTTAGCATGTTCCAAAAATAACGATCTTGAAACATCAAGTAAAAAACATGAACACGACGAGATCGAGAGATATCAGGTCTGTATTGTCAGACTCTGAAACACCAGAAACAGTTATAAAACCACACGCTACACTCGAATTGCATGAGGCAAATTGCATTAACTTGCCAGAATCAAAAACAGAAATACATCAGGATGTCATAGAGCGACACGTAGTCCCTACTGTCACCGAGATACACGAGCAAAAAGAGATTGACATAATAGAAAGACCTATTGTAAGAAAAATAATTGAAAAGCCAATCGTGCGAGAAGTATTATTCACCGATGAAGATGAAATCTTCATGAATAAGCAAAAAGACTTGGACAACTTCCGTACAGATCTTTTAATCAAGAAAGCAAGTTTGCATTCGATAAGACCATTCTCAAACGCTGATTTTCGAAGTGAAATCGAACAAGGAAGACGATTGAGAAGTGCAAGACCATTCTCCAGAACATCGTTTGCCGGTGAACTACAAGCACAAAAGAAGATGTTGAAAGAGTCGATACTTTTCAAAAGACCAATTCATAGTCGATTTCATGGCACAAAAGAAGCTGTTGAAACCTACTACCGAATGCGTGTACAGTCGTGAATTAAGTGAATTAGGTCACTGGAAGGGTGATGGATTCCTTGCAGCTACCGGTGACTTTTTCATGCACGCGTATGAAACCGTTCAAGACAAAGTACACCAGTGGTATGGTAAATAAATTTAGTACGGCCGTGAGTTATCGCGACGTGCCTTCAATTTAGATGCTGCTTTCTTTGTCAATGGTTTGTCTGACTCGTCCATTTTTACATCTTGTTGCTTTTGTTTGATGTTCTTTTGTTTCTTTTCAACTTTTGTTTTTTCGATGTCCATGCGTTCCTCCTCTTCTAACGCTTGTTTTACAAGTATATTTTGTTTTGCATCTTCCATGTTGTCAATTGCCTCTTGTTCACGTTTTTCTTGTTGCTTCTTCTTATGCTCTTTGATTTTTTCCATACGCTCTTGTTCTTCGCGTCTGACAAAATCATGGTAGCGTTTCTTAATCTTCTTGTTGTTCCTCTTCGACATGTGTGAAAAATTGTTTGAAGATATTAAGCTTTACAAAATGAAGATTTACTCTGGAATGGAGATGACAATCTTTCCAACAGTTCTTCCTTGTTCTATCAATCTGTGAGCTTCTGGGACTTGTTGCAATGGAAATTTTGTATCAATCCGAATCTTCTTTGCCAAATCATGCTCCACTAAAAATGACACTAGATGGGATAAGGCCTCGCCATCACTTCTTACGGACACAATAGCTAGTTCAGGTCCTAAACTTACAGCATGTTTCATCTTTCCCCACAATATGGATCCGACGTTTTTGACAATGTTGCCCGCTGTTAAATGCTCTTGCATAGCTGCTCCAGGATTAATTGTAACAAATGTACCATGACTATCCATAAGCTCTTCTGTTCGTGATTTGTTATCATCTTGTCCCACACAATCAAACACAAGATCTATTAATGGCTTTTCTTTCTTTTCCAATAGCTTTGGAATTGTTTTAGCATAATCCTCCAACTTGTAATCAATTACGTAATCGGCTCCCAATTCTTTAACGTATTCAGCGTTCTTACTACTACAGACACCAAAAACGGTAGCCCCAAAGTAGTGTTTCGCTAGCAAGACTGCTATTGAACCAGTACCTCCTGACGCTCCAATTACTAGTACAGCTTTGTTAGACAGAGTACCAGGTGTCTTTTTCGCAAGTGCCTCTGCAAATGGTTTGGATTTTTGGAACATTTGGTAAACAGTTACGCCAACTAGACCTAAACCAGCAGCATGCTCATCATCCAATCCATCAGGCCTGATTGCGAGATCACTTTCGTCGGCCACTAAAAATTGAGCGTACGCTCCGTGCTCGAACATCCCGATTACCTTATCGCCAACTTTGAATCTTGTGACTCCATTACCAATATCTGTGACCTGTCCGCACCCATCTCTGCCCAAAATACACGGCAATTTTGAGGGCAAGAAGGGCTTGAACAGTCCGCTTCTTATTTTATAATCCACGGGATTAATGGACGCGTGGGACAATTTCACTTGTACTTGTTTTGATTTAGTTAATTGAGGGACCTCATAGTCTTCATTGTACACTAGAGTATCCACACCACCGCAGTGATCCATAACGATTGCTTTCATATTTTTAATGCGAAACAAAAAGGGTGCATAGCAAAATTAGAGTGTCGGAAATCGTTCTAGTCGCGAAGAGGTCTGTTTACAACTTGCAATTAATAGAAAGGAAATCAAATACGACAATTTATGGTCTACTGGAAGTAAGAGGGTTTCACTCCAACTCCCTTTGTAAGCTGGTCACTAGTAAAAGTACCAACCTTGTTACCATTAACTTGAAGATCGTAGTTTCCAGATGGTAATTCATCAACAACGACAACCAAATCGTAGGTCCACTTGTACGGTGTAACAATATTAAACTCTACTTTTGTGTCACTGATACTAAGAGAATCTAAACTACATCCATTAACGCCAACCATGTGACCACGTCCACCACTAACGTACGCATCCATTAACCATGATCTAGTCATTTCCACAGATGTAGTAGCGCTACCTTGGCACCAATGGAAACCAGTGAATGCTCCAGGTTCATCACCTTCTGCACCACCAGTATGAGCCCAATTTTCAAATGGTGCTACTGCGTAAGAACTTCTCATCGCAGCAACACCTCTTTCTAAATACTCTAGTTTACCAGTATGTTTGTAAAATTCAAAATAGACATCTCCTGCTTGTGCTTGTCTTGCATCACTCCACTCTGCATCAGAGTTTTGAGTGGTAAATCCACCAATAAGGTTAGGCGTCAGTAATGGATGCGTGTACACTTGTTGTGTTAATGACAAGTAATCTAGTGCGATCAGTCCTACTTCCAAGTAGTGTTCATCCTTGGTAATCGCGTACAATTGTGAGAACGCTTGAGCTGCTTGTATTTTACCCAAATTGTTTTCTGGTTGTTGTCTAGTGTAGCCATCGTAGAAAGATAATGGTTTGTTTGAGCAAGACACAAATGTTTCAAAGTCAAACCATCTACGAGTAGTGATAATCTCTCTTTCAATGAAACTCATTGCTTTCTGAGCAGCAATCAAGTAATCCTTGTTTTGTGTTTTCTGGTACAGCACTGCCAAGAATAATCCACAACCAGCTGTTTCAGAATTGACCTCACGGAATGCACGATTTTGTTCAAATGTACCCATAGCATGCCACGATGGAATTACACCACTTGCTGCTTGTACTTCGATTAAAAATCGACCTAATCGCTCAGCAAATGGTAAGATACGAGTATCGTCAGGTGTAAGTTCTAACCAACGTAACAACCAGTAACCAGTCCATGCCATATCAAAAGTATGATAATAATCTTGACAATTTTGTGGAATTTGATGATTTGGTTGCAGTGAACATAATCCTGCCCATCCAGAATCAGCATTCCAGTTCATACTATTATTCGCTCCCAACCAAAATATAGTCGGAAAGGCTCCTCTATCTTGAGGTGCTA
>JAESGV010000709.1_pt1 | contig 14438 bp, 6 predicted proteins | sample 9269781 | NCBI WGS metagenome assembly JAESGV01 (sample SAMN15741586, study PRJNA653496) | algae metagenome | isolation source: Tildeniella torsiva UHER 1998/13D and co-occurring heterotrophs from... | place: Slovakia: Slovak Paradise National Park, Hrabusice, Kosice Region | collected 2000-01-01 | reverse complement strand
AAACTCTCCAATCGACCTAGCAACATCTTTGGGATTGTCGCAAAAAATCGTCAACATGTATGCAGGATCCAATTTTAATATTTTCAAACTTGCCGATGATACTTTATTATCAGCAGCAAGTGAAAACAACGCACCTGCCGTCGTGTAAGATTTTTTTTAATCTAACAATCTAGTACAGGATGGGCATCAGGAGTTGCATCAAGATCCAATGCACAGCCAGTATCAACTTTTAATGCGTTTTTAGCACCTAGAAATGTTTCTACTGGTACTGCTCATACAATAGTCATAGGAACAACACGAGAGTGTACAACAGGGTGGACTGGTGTCAACTGTAGTATTGCAAATTATACTTGTTATGGTGTAGCACCAACAAACGCTTCTGTTTGCAGTGGAAGAGGAAGTTGTTTATGGAATAATACGTGCGTGTGTTCGAACAGTAGTACAGGAGTCAATTGTGAAATACCGTTATGTTATAACATTTCTGCTACAGCAAATAACGTATGTGGCGGAAGAGGAACATGTATTGCACCAAACAAGTGTGCATGTCCAGATGGATTTATCGGCGATCAATGTACACTAATGGCATGTAACAAGTACGTTTTTTCCTCATATTTTAACTTTTTTTTAGAACAGCATCTACAGCGCCATCTGTGTGTAATGGACATGGTGGTTGTGTTGGACCAAACACATGTAATTGCGCGACTGGTTGGACAGGTCAATTCTGCGAAGCCGCTAAATGTTTCGGCGTATCATCAACAAATACTTCTTTTGTATGTTCAGGAAATGGAAATTGTCTTGGACCTGATACTTGTGCATGTCGTGAAGGATATTTTGGCTCCAAGTGTGATAATTGGAATTGCGGCTCTTTTGCACATAGTACAGAGGGTGTTTGTTCATCTAGAGGAACATGCGTCTCTCCAAACCTGTGTGTGTGTAATAGTACGTACTATGGCTCGACTTGTGAGTTAACTAATGTAACCACTGCTTCACCTACAACAACGACGTCACCACCTGCAACTACAAGTTTGCCCATTACTTCGTCGGATCCTACTACAGAAGAAGATACACCAACTCCCACAGATGATCAGGGTGATACACCAACACCAACCCCTACAGATACTCCAACAAGTGCACCTACTACAACAAAAGCGCCAACGACTACAACAACGAGCGTACCAACGACAACATCTGTTCCGACTACAGCACCTACAGTAACGCAGGCATTCACAACTACTCAAGTACCCACTACAACGCAAGCACCAACTACAAATATGCCTACTACTACCGATACCCCAACTCCTACGCCAGCACCAACTACTACAGAAGCACCTACTACGACAGATGCTCTAACGACGACTGAAGTACCTACAACAACTACAACCAGTGCGCCAAGTACTACCACAACTCCAGTCCCAACTACGACATCAGTTCCAGCCACAACTGCAGCTCCAACTACAACAGCTGTTCCGACTACAACTACTAGTGTACCCACCACAACGGATACACCCACGCCTTCTCTTACCACAACGAATACACCCACTCCTACTACTGCTCCTACTACCACAACGGTCACACCAACCCACACAACAACAACAACAGCAGTACCAACAACTACAGTCGCTCAGACGACAACTACAACTAGTGCTCCAACTACTAGTGTTCCTGCCACTACCACAGCACATCCAACTTTCTCTCCTACTACAACCATGGCACCTTGGTCAGCGCCTACTACAGCTAGCCCTCCTGCAACCCAAGTACCCACTACTCCTGCTACAACGCATGTACCAATACCTACAACCACACAAGTACCGCCAACTACGACTCAGAAGGCAACAACTACAAGTGCACCAACAAGTACAGTAGTGTTACCAACACTGTTGGGAACGACTACAATCGCACCAGGTACTTTCACTACCACAACAACAACAACAAGACCAGGAGGAGAAGCACCCAATGTGAGTACCACATCATCCATGACACCAAGTACATTCACCACAATGAGTCCTACAAATACTAGTGACACAAGTAAAAATACGACAGATGGAGCTCCTAGCACAGAGAGGCAGTTTAGTACTAGTGCAGCTCCTACTGGGCAAGCTACTAGTGCGGCTCCCTCTACAGGGGGTCAATCAACAAGTAAAGCTCCTTCTACTGGCGGACAGTCTACTAGTGCAGCTCCTTCTACAGGTTCGCCTACGACTAGTGCAGCTCCTCATACAGGCGGCTCACCTACTAGTGCAGCACCTACTGGTGGACAATATTCTAGTAGTACAGCTCCTACCGGTGGTCAATCTACTAGCGCAGCACCTTCCACCGGCGGAGGATCACCCTCTACAACTAGCGCTACCTCATCAACCACATCAAAGCCAAGTAGTACAGTCCCACAAAAATCAACAGCAGCACCAACGCTTGGAGCACCTAAAGCAGTTATTAAAGCACAACAAACAGTCGGCGTTTGCGATGGTGTTTCACTTGACGCTTCACTTTCCGAAGATCCAAATCGATTAAAGTTATCATACATTTGGTCAGTTTCAAGTGATAAGGCGAATGTTACCGGTATTACAAGCTTTTTAAGTGGTTTGAACCAAGTTTCAGTTACCATACCAGCAACACTTGTTGCTGCAAGTAACACGTACAAGTTTATGCTTCAAGTGTCAAATGGTGTCATGATGAGTTCCAGAGTTGACACAACAGTGTACAAGTCACCAATCTTTTTACCTGTTGCGTCTATCAATGGACCATCTTCACAAACAATTTCTAGTTCAGGAGTTTTCTCTCTGCAAGGATTAGCCACATCATCAGCAACTTGTTTATCAGGAGATACTCGTGATTTAGTCGAATATGTGTGGACACAGTTGACTGGACCTGTCACTGTACCAAGTATTCCAAGTGGTCGTGTTTTGAACTTTGCTCCTGGAGCTTTCTCGTTAAACACTGATGGTAGTGTAACAAGGTACACTTTCCAACTCACTACGAGGTTAAGACAAGATTTTTCTATTAATACTACTGCTAGTGTAGAAGTAGTTGTACAACCACAACCATTGTACGCGTTGATAAGTGGAGGTTCTTTGAGAACAGTTTCTGTGGCCAATACTTTGATGTTGGATGGATCTTTATCATATGATCCTGATCGTTTAGCTTCTGATCCATCGTACTTGTGGACATGCTCTTTGAACAGTACAATTAATACACCATGTAATCTTAATGTCACCATGAACGCGACTGCAATTAAGATTCCAGCAGGTACATTGGCGCCGTTGACTAATTACTATTTCACACTTACATTCTCGAAAGGTGTAAGAAGTAGTGCTGCTACTGCAGTAGTGCAAACTACAGCGTTACAAATTCCAGTTGTTTCAATACAACCTCTAGTACCTGCAGTTGTGAACAGAAACTCGAGAGTAGTTCTACGCGGTTCTGCTTCATTGAGTGACTCCACTTTTGATCCATCAAGACCACAACCAATATTCAAGTATCAATGGGGTGCTTCTTATGAAGATGGTTCAAATATGGACAACGTTGCTCTAGTAGAAGTAGCAAGTCGTTCAGAAGGACAAACAGTCATGGTGATTGATCCAAATGTACTAGATACAGGAAAGAGCTATATCATACAGCTTGTTGTCATCAATATCGGTGATGGATCAAGTTCTTTCTCACAAGTACAATTCTCTGTGAATGTTCCACCAACAGCAGGTGAAGTATCAGTTTTACCCGAAAGTGGTTCTATCATGGATACATTCACAGTTAGTTGCTTACAATTTGTGAGTAACGCTTTGCCATTGACCTACTCGTTTGGTTACTATGATGCAACAGAAACAAAGATGATTCCATTGATATCAAATCCAACTACTAGTAACTCACTTTCAACGCAATTACCAATTGGTAACGGAGCGAACAACACACTCAAGTTGTACGTTCAAGTGTACGACAAGTACAACGCTTATATCACTGTGAATGCTAGTGCAGCTGTCTCCACTCCACAACAATTCAACGTGTTTGATTGGATTAAAAACAAGACACAGAGTAGCTTGCAAACTTCACTAGCATCAAACGATGCCGAGCAAGTAACACAAATTGCACAAAATTTGATTCAAACGATGAACGTCATCGCAGAAACAGAAGTAGCAACAGAAGAAATTGTTCAACAACGTCAAGAGGTGAGACAATCACTTTTAGAAACAGTTGCTGCTACAAATCAAAGTGAAACACTTGTTACACAACAATCACTTTTGCAGAAGGTGTTACTCACGCAATCGATTACACAAAGTCCAACAGAGTTGAACAATCAAACACAAAACATTGCTGCTACACTTGTTGTACAATTTACAAAGCAAGTAGGAGGCAAGTTTGACTCACAAACAGTACAAGGTATCGGTAGTATCATCTCAAATGTTGTTTCTGCTGCCACTACAAAGACAGAGTTATCGACTACCGAACAAGCCACTGTGACATCGTTGTACGCAAGTGTTGGAACGTTATTATCTGCACTACAAGATAACAAGGTTGCTGGAGAAAAACCAACTACGATTCAAACTCCACAACGTTCACTTGTAGCGTATCGTAACTATGGAAGTGCACTAGCCAACTATCAACTCAACACTACAGCGTCAAATAGTAGTAGTGCTATTGCTGTAACATTACCATCATCGTTTGCTACAGTTAATGCCAGTGCATCACCTTTCAACACCACTGATGAAATCTTTGTTTCGGCAAGTAGTTTTGCAAAGAATCCATATGTCAGTAGCAGTAGTGCTAATATTAGTACACCAATCTTCTCACTTACGTTTGAAAAGGCAAGTGACACGGGTCGTACAGCAGCACCATTGAGTAATTTAGCAGTACCTTTTATTTTTGATATTCCTGTACAAGCTGGAGCTTTTAAACTCAACCAAGTCGCAAAGAACGCTTCTTATGCAGGAAACACTGCACAGTGTCAGTACTGGGACGAGAAAAAGTTGAAATGGAGTACAGAAGGCTGTACCGTGCGAGCATACACTGCAACATCTATAACATGTGCTTGTACTCACACTACCGACTTTGCAGGTTTCTGGAACTATGTCAATCCAAACTTGAACATTTTGACCATTCAAGATATTGAAAACATTACCAAGCTAAACAAGGATAACATGTTGACAGTGTATGTCGTATCAGCGTTAGCTGGTGCGTACCTACTCGTTGTAGCAGCGTTGTTCGTTTGGTACTTGATCGCACGTGCATGGAAAAAGATTACTGCAGCACCACACAAAGATCAAAAGGGAGGAAGGTTACGTAGGTTACTACGTGAGTTCCGTCACAAACATTTATACATGTCGTTCTTCTTTGCAGCTGGCAGTGGTTCGAATCGTATTCCTCAATTTGTAAGAATTGAACGAGTAACGATAATCTATATCACATTACTAGGAATGTTCTGCAGTAATGCAATTTCATTCAACTCGAATCAAAAGAATGAAGTTCAATTCATCGCATCAGGAGTAATTTCATCATTAATTACAACACCATTCGTATTCTTTTTGGTGTTCATGTTGGATAAAACAAAAGATAAAATGACAGTACAAACAACAACGGAACCAACAGATGTTGAGATTGATTCGACTACTGGTGAAGAAGTACCTGTTCGTCGAGTAACAATTCTCACGCGAGTAACAGATTTATTGAATCATATGATCGACAAGATTGACAACTTTGTTGATCGTGCAGTGACATATGTACAAAAGAGTTTAATGGGTTGGAGTATTCCAGGAGTAATTATTGTTACAAGTGTAACGATTGGATACTTTGGCGCACTAGTAGGTGCACTAATCGCATTGCCATTTACATTTGACTTTATTGTTGATGTAGATGTATGGATTGTTGGTGGACTTGGTGTTACTGTATTTATTGCCTTTTTGTGGTACTTGTTCTTCTATGTGCGAGTAGAAAAGTACCGAGATGGAACACTACCAAACTGGAGAATGAGTGTTATTCGCTTGGTACTAATGTTTGGATTTGTAGCACTATTGTTTGCCGCTACAGCAGCGATAGCTGTAGCAGAGAATGTTTTCCTCGAAAAGGGAAGTGATTGGTTCAATCGATTACTAGTTATTAACTGCTTCTTAGCAGCACATACGTTAGCACATCTAGGTATTGCCATTTCACTATGCATTGAACCAAAACGCAAAAACAAGTATACAGAAGAAGAGCCAACATACCTTACACCAGTCGATGTTGAAAAACAAATCGATGACCCTTACTGGGTAGAAAAAGTCGTAGACGACAGAGTCGTAAATATTGAATACGCAGAGGAAGTTATCATAAAACATAAACAAGTTAAAAAGTCCAAGATGTCAGTGCTCATGGCGAAACTAAAAGAGCATTTGAAGCAAGAAAAGTGGTTTCCATGGTGGTTTGTATTTGTAGATTATTTATTGATTGCCATCTTTGTTGGATTGACATCGTTTGTGTTGATATTGTATGGCATCAAGTTTAGTACAGAAGGTGGGTCAAAAGCTCAAGATATGCAATGGTTAATGGGTAGTGGTATTTCTGTAGGAACAGATTCTGTACTCAAGGACCCATCCATGTTCTTTGTGAAGACTGTAGTGTACATGGCTTTGATACAGTTGATGAGAGGATTTTTGTTCCCTTCACGAAAACCAGCTGCTCCACCGGTTACAGTTCCAGAAGTACTTCAGGAAGAACAAGAGAATGGCAAACCAAGAATGGGAGCACCTGTACAGGTAGATTTAATTGACTGCGAAGAAGAATAAATTATTTGTTTTACAATTATGTCGTTTGATGCAAGATCATCGCAGGATATCACGAACCTGTTTGGCGCGCTAGATGAGGCCAAATAAGCTTGCATTTATTTTACTAGCGATAATTATTTAAAATAAAACAACCACCAATAATACTACAATAGTAAGAATAGCAGCTGATGTGCGGGAAGCATCGCTTCTGGCAGCAGGGGTGTTTGCTCTAGTAGAAGTTACAGGTGCGCTAATTGGTCTTCTTGTAGTAGTAGCAGCTCTAGTTGTGTTTGCTGCTGATGGCGCTACTGTTGTGTTTTGTGCAACTGATGAACTTGGGGCAGCAGTGGGAGCTACTGTAGAAGGTGCTGAACTTGATTGTGTAGGAGCTGATGTTGTAGCTTCGGTGGATGGAGGTAAAGTGGATGGTGCAGAGGTTGGGGCTTGTGTAGTTGTTTCAGGCGCAACAGATGTCTCAGGCGCTGTGGTAGTTGGAGGTAAAGTAGATGGTGCGTCAGTGGTAGGAGCTTGTGTCAAAGGTGCTGTTGTTGTTGCTTCGGTAGTTGGAGGTAAAGTTGATGGAGCTTGTGACGAAGGTGCAGCACTTGTTACAGGCGCATCAGAAGATGGTGCTGATGTGGTGCTGCTTGTTTCTAAAGTGACATAGTAACTTACGCCACTATCGGTAGCTTTCAACCTTCCGTTTCCACTAACATAGAGCGTCAAAAAGATAACAGGAGGTCTCGCTGACGCTGCTGCTCGCCATGCAGGTGTAACATCGAGTACTATACCTTCATCGGGAACAGGCTTTGCATTAAAGTCTGCTGAACTTTGGAAAGTATCTTGTGCAGGACCTTCAGGATTTTCATCTGGTTTAATGATGGTAAATTCAGCATTGTCTTACGAGGTTAGAGAATATGAACGAATTACCTTTAACAGAATAAATGGAAACGTCAGCAATATCAATTACGTTAGCTTTTGGAATAGTTAAAGTAGCTTTTGAAACAGAACCAACTGGTGTACTATCTAAAACGAAGCGAAGTAGGGCCCATTCTGTAGAAGGTCCATGTTGCGAAAAATGTAATTCTTCTGTTGCATAGTACGTATAGCAGGACCCGTTTTCACAGGGACCGTGGGATTGCGAAATGTAAATATCGCCAGTACATGGAAGTTGTACTACTTGTCCTGCAACTAGTGCTACTATCACAGAAGCGATTAGCGCACTGACACGTATGAGATGATGCATTTGTTGAAATTATCTTTAGAGGCATGAACTTCGTCAAAAAAAACGTAAGCCAGAAGCTCAATTTGTGCATAAAGTTGATCCATTTCCTTTTATGGAATAAAAAGATATATTTTTTGATCGAACTACGTAGGTCTGTACTGGTTAATCGCATTCCTAATGTCAGTTTGTGTGACTGGTTTGCATAAATACGATGACATTCCTGCTCTGATACCAGCATCTTGATGTTCAAATCGTACATTTCCACTCAACCCAATGATTGGAGTCAATTTTGCAGATCCTCTTTCGTTTTCAATAATTCTAATTTCTCTCGTTGCTTCGCATCCATCCATTCTTGGCATTGCAACATCCATAAAAATAATGTCAAATGAATGTTTTTTGAACATTTCTATCGCTTCTACGCCATCGTTAGCGACCATACACTCACATCCAACATTCTTCAACATGCGTACAATCACCTTTTGATTAATTTTGGTATCTTCAACGACTAGCACGTTCATATGATTTGACATTTTTTCTACTGGTGTTTCTATAATTATTGGTTTCACGATTTCTTCCTTATCTTGTGATGGTTCTACCAATATCGTAAAAGTAAATTTTGTCCATTCATCTTTTTTACTTTCTACTGTCAAATCACCACCCAATGTTCTCGCAATGTTTTTGCATATGAATAATCCTAAACCACTTCCACCAAACTCGGCATACGTTCTCTGCGTGGCTTGTGCAAAGCGATTAAAAATGGCCGATTTTTCTTTTTCAGTTAATCCACATCCAGTATCTTGTACACAGAATTCTAGTTCAATCATGTCATCTTTTTTCTTGAGATTGAGACTCAGAATGACACTTCCTTGCTGTGTAAATTTGATCGCGTTTGCAGTGAGATTGACTAAACAAGTTCGAATCAAGTTACAATCTCCGCTCACTGTGATATCTTCACATCGCATATCAATGGAAAGATCCAAATGTTTCTTTCTCGCTTCGCTACCGAACATGCGTACAACTAATTGTAATAGACTTGATGGTTGGAATGGTGCTTTGTCGGGAACAACTTCTTTTAGCTCTAGTTTGGATAGTAACAATACATCATCAGTGATAATCTTTTGGTACTGTGCGCATGATTGTATTGCGGAAATGTAAGAATCTAACGACTGTAACTGGTTTTGGTTTGTAGTGAGAGTTTTGATATCAGATCATAGGATATCGCAATTACCGACGATACCTTGGATAGGATTACGAATCTCGTGGCATATGCGATCGATAAACTCTTCTTGTTTTTGTCGAAAGAGTTCTGCTTCTTCTGCCTTGTTCTTTTGTAAATGTGCCAACTCTTCTGCTGCTTTAATTTGCGTGTTGAAATATCGACTATTTTCTATGGATATGGCCATTTGTCCTGTTAAAATGGATAACACGTTGATTTTTTCATTTGTGAAACAGTTTCCGATTAAATTGTTTTCCAAGTAGAGTACTGCTGTTAAATCTCCATTTCTAGTGACTGGCATAACTAGTAACGATTTGACGTGTTCTTGTATGATGTGAGTGTTTGATGATATGAACACATATTGTTGATCTTCCATCGCGTTTCCAAAAACTAGTATTTCTTGCGTTCTTGATACAAAATCTACTGCTGATGCGCATCCGCTCGTCCATAAATTGAGTGGTACTCGGCCGATAGTTATACTTGAATCGTCTTCATTCGTAACTTCGTGATATTGTGCAGAAACGTGGTTGTCTAGGATAATTGCTCCATTTGTGGCACCCGCTGTCTCAACAATTGTTTTCATAATATTCACAAGTAAATCATCCATGTCTATTGTACTCGATATGATTTCCGAAGCTCGCATAATGTTTTCCATATCGAAAACAGCCAATGCCAGATTAACTGTTGTGAATGCTCCTGACGAGTTACGTGCTGTACTATGACCACTTCCACTTGCCGATGTATCCATAGATGATGCACTTGAGCTCTTCTTTTTCGACAATGCAAGTCCCATCTTTTCTAATCCTGCTGTGGCTACATGTTTTCTTCTCAAAAATGAATACTTGCTCTGTAACAAATCTAGTTTTTTCGTTGCTCCCCATTTGTTGTACTTTTTGAAACATGATTTTAGATAATTGTGGGATAGCGCTGTCATCTTTTGACTTGCGGCGAACTTTCCGGCTAATTCGAACGCTAATGCGAGTTCGTGAGTAAATTTTTCTTTTCTTGCACATTCTATGGACTCATCGTATAGTCGAAACGCATCCCATGGATTACAATCTATATACGCTGCCATTTCTGCTTGTACAAGCAGTAACTTAATCTTAGTGTTGGCAGGACATAGTTCTGCGTAACCTTGCAATCTTGTAACATTACTTTTCAATCGATTTTTCATTTCATCATGGTACAACTTATTCACCAGTGGTAATAGTCGTATGATGTACAGTGCATCATAAAAGATGAAAATAGCAGTAGTATAAAGTCCTACAATGAACGGTAGCAGAGAATCAATTTCAGAATTCTCTCTGTACAATTGTAGTGCATGCTCTTCAGAGTTTATGTCATAGTCAAGTAAAAAATGAATCATGAGCTTGGCTGTCCGAAAGGTCGCATGACAGTATGGATTTGCTTTGGTTTCTAGTATTTGCTCGTAATCATCGAACGAACGACTATCAAAAATATCTCTAGTTCCTTGTAATGTATTGATAATCAATCGTAGTAGTGGGAAGAAGCTTATCGCAACCATATTCTGTGTCTTTTTCACAAATGCTTCATATTTGGCATGATCTTGTTGTTGATCTAGTGCGTCTCCACGATAGAAACAATAAAATATGGACATGGTGATCATATAACCTGGGAATTGTAGTTCTCCGCACTCTGGACCGATAATATAGATTTCTTTGCAAATGGGTTCGGCTTCTCGTAATGGTCTACACCATGGTAACACAAACCCTTGATACACGTGCATCGTTCTTGTTTTTTGCGGTAGATCATCGGAAAAGACTTCTAAACTCATTCGGTACCCTAATGTACCAATTTCTGTTCCCAGTTTTGTCTTTCCTAGAGCGATAAAGAGTACAGCCATGTATAAAAAGGCTGTTGATGTATCGGCTGTTAACTTGTTGGTAGTAGAGTATCGTAGTCCTAACGGAACGACGAGTTGAAAGGCTACAGGATCGGCCAAGAAACCAGCAACGATCAAGTTTGATAAAATATTGAACGCGACTGACATTTCATCATCTACTGTTTCTGGCATCGATTCTTGTATGACTCTTAGCATATCTCTACCATCAGCTCTCTTTCGCATGCGATCCATCCACTCTTCTACTTTTTGTATCTCTGCCGCACCTTGTTGCAGTATTTCTGCAGTATCTTTCGAAAAATGAATATCTAATACGTTGAGTGCTTCTCTGCCGACATCTATGGCTTGTAAAGCACCACCAACTTTTGGATTGAGTTGTTTGATTCTCATACAGTATACTTCTGCTCGTTGTATACGTGTTTTCGCACGTGTGAGCAATAAATTGATTTCCTCGTTGGATTTATCGTATTCGGACAATATTTCATAAATATTTGCTAACGATTGGTGTAATGCAAATCCAATGTCATAGTTGCGTTCCCAGCACTCATTTTCATCTGTGTATAATCTTCTAAAACACGTTATACCAGTTGTTAAATAGTGTAACGCCGAAGAATACGCAGCAGATGCTTCTGCCATTCGGGATACTTTCAAATTGTACTCTGCTTGTTCGATTAATTGTTCGTGCGTTTTGTCGTCCGTAAGCGACTCCAACTCTGGTACATTGATCGTATTCGAGTGATTATTGTTTAACAAAATATCAATTCCCTTGTTCAAATGGTCAACTATTTCAAACTCGTTTGCATAATCGCTTGGATATTCGATCAAACGACGACCAATTGTGTAATGCATTTCTTGTTTCATGGTATGGCTCAATAACGAGTACGCCGCTTCTTGTACACGATCATGTGCAAAGAAAAACTCATCTCCGACAATGTACGCCATGCCACTATTCAATATTGGTTCCATTTCCGATTGCAAATCATGCACACCACGATTCAACAAATATCCAAGTTTTTCCATTTCAAATCGATTTCCTAACGAACTCGCCCATTCGAGTACTATTTTTGGGTACCCTTCCAAATGCAAAATTCTTTCTCTCATAAAGTCAGCAACATTTTCTGTTGCTTTTTGTTGCTTGATACGATCCAAGTCCCACTCCCAAACACCATGAGAATCGACAACGAGTAACCCTTCTTCGTATAAACTTCTCAAAAAGACACTAACAAAGAATGGATTTCCTTCTGTCTTTTGGTACACCAATTCTACAAGTCCAAATAATGAACTCGAGTTGGCATCATTCTTGACATGAAGTGTATCTTGTATCCACCGAAGTACAGCAGATTGTTCTAGTGGTGATAGTTTGATGTACAGTACAGGTGCAATGTTTGTCGAAACGACTTGATTAATCATGAGGGAAATTGGATGTGAATCTGTAACTTCGTTGTCGCGGTAGGCACCGAGTATGAGTAAATATTTCGCACGTTCTAAAAAGATTCTTATACATTGTACACTTTCTCGATCGATCCATTGTAGATCATCTAAGAATAGTACAATTGGATGCTCTAGGTCGGCAATTACTGAAATGAACTTGGCTAGTACATACTCGAATCGGTTTTTGGCTTCTTGTGGTGGCAAGTCTATGACAGTTGGTTGTTTGCCGATTAGTGTTTCAAACTCTGGTCCAATAATGTTAATTAACAATTGTCCATTGTTTCCAACTGCATTGAGTATCTTTTCTCTCCAATTTAACATACTCTCGTCACTCTCTCCTAATATTTGTTTTACGAATTTGCGCAACGCGTCGCATATAGCACTATAAGCTACATTCCTCTCCAGTTGATCATACTTTCCCGATAAAAAATAACCATTTCTCAGGCAAATCGGTTTCTGTACTTCATTGATGAGTGACGATTTTCCTATGCCACTATATCCTTGTACTATTAACAATTCTGTAATTCCTGTAGATGCAACTCTTTCGAATGTCGATAACAATGAGTGAACTTCTCTTTCTCTTCCGTAAAGTTTTTTAGGAATGTGAAATCGACGTGTTATATCTTTCATGCCTATAGGAAACCATTCAATGTGATCCAAACGATCCAAACGTCTTCTACACTCTTCCAAATCGTGTAGTAAACCTGTACAACTTTGGTATCGATCGGTAACACTTTTTCTCATTAGTTTCATAATAATATCGCTCAGCACAGTCGGTACGTGTGGCGGCAGTGGTGGTGGCTCCACTGCGATATGACTATGTACAAGTTCGATTACATCACACGTGAGGAATGGTAGCGATCCACTTATTAGTTGGTAAAGTGTAACACCGAGTGAATAAAGATCGCTTCTGTAATCGATTACGCTATTTACACGGCCAGTTTGTTCCGGAGAAATGTACGCCAACGTTCCATAAAATTGTTTTAACTGTCCAGGTGTTGTTGTCGGATTTTGTGTTTCTTCCGTTACACGGGTTGAGCTGCCAAAATCGATTATCTTTAACACGTTTGTTTCGATGTTTATGACCTAGATTATTAGCGGCATGAAACGACTTACAAAGTTTTGTGGTTTGATGTCGAAATGAATAACGTTTCGATCATGTATTTCTCCTACACCTATTACTATTTGTATGGCAAGATCTAAAAATTGTGCGATTGGGTAGCCTCGTCTAGGAATGAATTTTGTGAGTTCCACACCGCCAAAATCTTCCATAACAATTGCTATATGACTGCAATTCTTTTCTTTACGTGACTCGCAGGCTAAAGGTATGATGCCCAAGTACTGAACAATATGTTCTGCTCCAACGCATACTAGGCGACCAATATCGTACTCTTTGCGAAGTTTAAAATGTTCATGTGGTTCATGCGAATTTATATCTGTTGTTTTAATGATTACGTGTTGGTCGCCTTTTCCTGCACGATAAGTACGAGAGTGTTTGCCTCGTGCGAGAGAGTCAGTAACTTGAAACTCTCCTATTCGCATTGTTTTGCGTCGCGTAAAAGGATAACCTTTTTCTGACTAGGTTTACTTTTAAAGCGAAGAGAGATTGTTGGACTTTGCAATAGACAACTACAGAAGAATCTTAGACTGTACTTTTATCTTCGATAATTTCGATTTCTTGTGGATCTCCTTTGTATGGGGCTGTTTTTGTCTCTCCTGGAAACACTGAAATGAAGAAATTGGACACAACTTTGTCACCATTTTCATGGATTCGTCTCATTTGGTCTAGCTTTACTTTAGGTTCCATCAGGGACTCGGCGGCGATCTAATGGGTCAAATTTGTTATTAATGGACTTACATCAAACGTTCCCCAATGCATAGCTACGTTATGTCTGGAGTTGATATCTAAAGCGACAAGAAAAGATTCTGCCGGATCAATGTGTTCACACCTACTATAGTATCTCGGTGCGTAGGCGCCAA
>JAESGV010000708.1_pt1 | contig 14444 bp, 14 predicted proteins | sample 9269781 | NCBI WGS metagenome assembly JAESGV01 (sample SAMN15741586, study PRJNA653496) | algae metagenome | isolation source: Tildeniella torsiva UHER 1998/13D and co-occurring heterotrophs from... | place: Slovakia: Slovak Paradise National Park, Hrabusice, Kosice Region | collected 2000-01-01 | reverse complement strand
AGTCATCTCTATTCAACGTCACAACAGTAATCTTTTCAGGAGTTTCTGGTAACTTGTGTGAACCCAAAATATGTGGTGGAATGGTAGGTGGCGCATCATACGAGTGTACACAACTATGTGGTACATTGCGTAACAGTTCTGCTTTATCAATCTCGAAAAAGTGACGTTTCTGCTCTTGTACGACGACATAACGATCCATGTATTGTAACACTTCTCGAGCAGATGGTCTCTCATGAGCTAATTGACTCCAACAGTATCGTATCAAGTTGATAATAACATCAGGACAGTCGTATGGAATCTCTGGTCGTTCATGATCAAGCACTGCCATCACTACACGCGCGTTTCTCTCATAGTGTGAAAAAGGTACATCTCCAGTCGCAATTTCGAAAAAGGTCATACCTAACGAATAGATATCACATGCTGAAGTGTACTTTTGATCGCCTTCGAAGAGCTCTGGCGCCATGAAACGTTCAGTACCTACGAATGAAGTATCGCGCATAGTTTCCATAACTTCACTCTTTGCTAGACCAAAATCTGCAATTTTTAGTGTTTTTCCATCTTTTGTGATCTAATGTTGTTACCAAGTGTCAAATAATGTTACCAAAAAGTTTAACGATTTGATGTCGCGATGTACGATTCCTCTTTCGTGTAAGAATGCAACACTCTCTGCTGCTTGCCTCATCAACGCCCATTTATCTTGGAATGTCATATTGGCAAACTTGATTTTGTTGTCTAACAAGTTTCTCAAGCTACCACCATCAACAAACTCCATAATAATTAAAAATTCGTTCGCGTGTTCAGAATAGCCGTACACGTGCGTTACAGTGTTACTCCGTAGCTGGCTCATAATATTTAACTCTTTTATCCATTCTTGTTTGGTTTGCATGTCGGTATTTGCATCTGGAATAGTCATGAACTAATTATTAAGCGCATAGTTTGATATTTTACCTTTACGGCCACTGGTTCGTTGTCGCCTTTGTTTTTCCATTGGCATAAATGTACAGTACCAAATTGACCCTTTCCTATCGCTTCTCCCTTGGTAATATCAGCATAGGGGATAAATAGCGACGTTATTCCTATTTGCGTAGTTTTTTGGCCAGAACATCGTGCACTGTGATGTTTAAATGCACCACGGGTCATGGTTTCGTTGCATATGTTACACGATACGACAAAACTGTTATAATAGCTAGTTTGAGTGTACGGTACAAGTGATATTTGTTCGATAGTAATCGTTTCGTTGCATGATGGACAAACGTTGCTCTCGGAAAGGTGTGTTTCTAAACACGATTTACAAAAGAAGTGGCATTTTGTTTGTACTTCATCTTGTGGAAGACCGTTACACTTAGCACACGTATGATATGGGTTAGGCAAGTCCTTACAGCCGAACCCCGTGTTCATGTTGTGTTTTGATGTTTGAAATGATGTGTGTTACGTTTTTTCGAGCAACTAGGTGGTGCAAAATATACAAAACTCATAACGTAACACAATACCAACACTGTGTTACGCCATTCTATGCTCAAACACCTCTGAAGAAATTATTCCAGTTAAACGCTTAACTAAAACCTGTTAGCTCACATCCCAATGCTGCTTGATAACACAGCCACACAATAGGAAGTTCCCTCGAATTTAGCTAGCTGGACTGTAGTTTCTCCCCCAAAAGTGCAAACTGTAAAGCCTATTCTTGTCTAATTTTGCATTTTTGCATCACCATGGTCAACTTGAGTTTCACACATCTTTTGGTCCTCTTTTTTTCTAATGCAACGTGGGCACATCACACTGTTTTCAAGCAGAGCTGATATATTCACACCAAATGCCAACGCCTGATAGAAGTCTTATCCTACAGTACCTGCCAGCATTGCAAGAGCTTGGTAGAGACATGGAGGACGGAATAGAAAGTGCCGAAGCTCTTTGGGAGAGTATAACAATGTGTAAATCGTCTCCAGATGATATCTTTGAAATGGAAATCGCTATGCACAACCACGAAGTTACCATCTTTGCCGAACAGTTGACAAAGGTACTGCTTCCAACTCTTTTTGTTTACATAGCAGCTAATTAGTATAGAGAACACTCTCCTCAATATCATAGAACAGTATCAGTACTATATTGAAAACTCGTGTGTTCTCGTCGATGATGTATATAAGAAGTCTGCAAGCGTACCCATACCTACAGTTTCAAAATCAAAGGCAGTAATGTCACCCACAACTATAAGAGAGACGCCATTCGATACGAACAATGGTGTTACCAGAAAGCTTCTGCAAGTTTTGCAGATGAACTCGCACATTGACAGAGTATGTAAATGTTCAAACATGTTCAATGCCCTACGAAGAGTGTTGATGAAAGATGACGAGGTCGAAGAGGCCAAAGTTTTAGAAATAGATATAGTAAATATTACAGGCATACAACCAAAGGTTAATAACGACCTAATCATGTTGGAAAAGATGCACGGCAAGTTTAAGAGAAAGATGTCAGAGTATGAAGATACAGTCGGACAAATAAACCAAGTGTGTATTCGATAAGAAACGCTGTGTTTAGTGTTCGTTTGGTCAGTTATTGATAGCACTGTTTAACGGCCGTTACGTTCATAAATTGATAGGACGTTTAAAAGATGATAGCACAAACTGCACACAAGCGATGGACAACACAAGTTGTCGTATTGATTTATTTTTACAGTTTGAATCGTATTGGAGTTTACCTGATTTCATACACGTGCGAGCATTTTGACCATGTGTTGGTACCTAAGCAGTTACCAACGCTGTGGCGAATAGTTTGAGAAGTAAGAGGAAAAAAAAGATTTACATGAAATGATAATGGAAAGTTTGATTTTTACTTTGTACACAACTAGCTGCCAAGTCCTAGCTTACTTGAATGAGAAGTGGGTGATCATGTTGTCGTACTTGGGGATCTTTTTCTTAAATCTGTGCTCGCTCTGAGCTAATGCCTTTGTATCTCTTGGTTCTTTTTGTTTGAACTCTGTTTCTTGTACGAATACGCGTTTACCTGGCGAAGATACGCTGTAGTCTTGTACTGGCGAGAAGTTTGTTGGCGAGAAGTCAGATGGAGAGCAGCGGTCATAGTTCTGAGGAAGAACGATGGTACAGAGGTTGGTCTTCATGGAGATGATAACTCTAGTAGATTGTTGGGGTTGCATAGTGTCTTGTTTGTTATTTTTTGTTGTCAGAGAGAGCCGCGTGTCCGGTCATTAAATATCTGCACATAGGATGATGACTTTGACAGGCAGACCAAACGGAGTCGATGATAGCAGCGGAGGAACACCTATTGCTCTCTAAACATTGGTTTTACTCCATGTTCAATATTTGTTGTACAAACGAGATGACAAGCCCATTATATTTCTCCCCTTTTTTGAACAACATTTCTGATGACTTTTGAACTGTTCTTCAAAGAAGCACATGCTTGTGTGGATACGGTAATCATTACCTCAGCAAACACGGTTGTCAAATCTTCTGATTCATCCGCACGCGTTTGACTGTTAGGAAATCGTTCTCTATTCTTTAATCTTGTACAAACTAATATTTGATGCCCCAAATAATAAAAGACTTGCTCAAGCATGGAGCAAGGAACAATCAACGTTGTGACACATGCCAAAGCTGAAGAATCTATATTTCCACCATGCTCATAAAAGATACAATCTGTTGATGGTCTGCTCTTGGTTTCAATTGATCTTGCCTCGGGCAATATCAGTCTTTAGGTTTGCTCACTAGAGGATGCAAGATCATAAAGCAAGGAAGTACATCTTAAACACAACGCCTAGCGTAAGTCCTTCAGTATACTATTCTATCTTGGCTAGCACACTCCCATCCTAGCGCAATAATCACTGACATACAGTTTTTTATCTTATCGACATTATGTAAAGCGAGTATCATGCCTTGATAGCTCAGTTGGTAGAGCGTGAGACTGAAGTCTCTTAGGATGCATTCTTAAGGTCACGTGTTCGATCCACGTTCGAGGCAATATCTTTTGTGCTTAACTAACTTTTACTGTTCAAGAGTAGTCTTTGATCAATTTGTTTCCTTGTGTTTTGCGCTGGTGCATTCTATGTTTTGTAAGCAAGTGTTGTTTCACAAAAAATGAGCAAGGCAGAAGACAATGGCTCACGTCCAAACAGGATAGAAATATGGTGCGACAAGAAAACGATGGGTCTGCCACCTATATTGTATAAGAATATCACCCAATCGCAATATTTTAAAGGATTGTAGTAAGTTGATGCCAATACAGGTTAACAATAAGTGACAAAACTGCGTATCATGAGGTCCTAAATGAAGTAAAGGACCGCATCAACACCATCGGTATGTAACGCTTACGTAAGCCATCACTTTGTTTTCTAACATTTCTAGCACCATGGGCAGGGTCAGGCGGAAGTGCATCAGGCCCACATGCATCTTTCAGTTTATTGTTCAAGTTATTTACTCTAAAACTGACACGAAAACAACTGCAGGGAATGTTGAGCAGTACAGAAAGTGTTTATATTCGTGCACTTGCCTTGATCTATGTCAGGTAAGGAATCATTTGATTTTTAACTGTTTAGAATGGTTGTACAACCAAAAGATATGGCGTATTACATCAAAGATTACCAACACGCAACGGATAAATTCGATCTTGGTGGTAAAAAAGTAACAATTGGAGAATTTATAAGAGGAATATTTACAGACCAACAATACATCTCTGGACTATTGTTACCACGATTACCAAACGTACCAGAGTTGGTTGATTTGGTTGGAAAAAGTAACGAAACGCAACGACAAGATGTACGCGAAAGAACATCAAGACGTGATGAACATTACGATAGAAGAGATTATTCCCCACCAAGGGACAGAAGAAGACGTTACGATGATGACAGAGACGATAGAGATAGAAAAAGAACACGATACGACCGTTCACCGTCACCAAGGTCACGTAGACGTTCACCATCACCACGCAGACACAACAGGAGATCACCATCTCCAAGACGTGAAAAATCACCAAAAAGACAATCGCCTGTTCGCAGAGACAGAACGCCATCACCTCCCCGTTCACCACCAGAATCAAGATTCTCAAAAGCGCCTGTTGCACAAACATCAGCATTGTTATCTGATTATCATGGAAAGGTGGATAAACAAAAACTTGGAGGAGGATCTTCAGATAAAGAAACAATTCGTTTGGGTTCTAGAAGAAGATAAATACAAAGAATTTTTATATCAAAGTAATTTTTGTTGATCAACAGTACGTTAGTATTGTCGTGTTCTGGTACTGGTTGAACAAAGTGGACTATTGATATATTATAATTTTCTGCTTTTTGAAATATAAAATAATTATAAAAGTACGCCTGTGGAGTAAGCTTTTTTGAGCGAAAGAAGGTTGCTTGCTCTTGCGATTCCTCAAAGCATGTAATGTAGATACAGTCATGAAGTGGTTTTGCATCACAAAACGTTTGAAACTTTTTTAGTTCTGTGGTAACTTTTGTCTTCAAGTCGTACATCTGAAACGCATTGTCATAAACAAAATAAACCACTTCTTTGTGAACACTCACTATGATATCAGCGCGTATCGGGTGTATACCACCCTCAAATTCATTCTTTATCTCATAAAGACCTACGGCATTTGCAAAATTAATGACAATGTAGCGATCTAATATTCTAACTGATGAGAATCTCATGCGCGTGATACTACATTGTCTTTGGGTTACCGCAAAGTACTTGTATGTTCTAATATCAAACACCTGGAAGCAGCGATTTTCATACTTTTCAGCATGAATGCAAACTCTTGAATCACTAATGTGGACAATTTCGCATACTTTTGTCAGACCAGCGTCTCCAGAAAGATATACAGGTGTACCGCTATTTTTCGTCAAATCGCAAATGTATATTGTCGTATCTGTGGTGCTGTAGACAATGAACTCGTAGTCTGATGTTACAACAACGTTATAGTTGTCAGTCACAAGCGGAACCTTGAGGTTTCGTCTCAAACCCGTTTTGATGTTGTATGTCTGTATGAATTCGTTTACATGTAGAAGAACCGTAGTGTTGTTTAGTTTGTACATCTTTTGCAATGATTTCTCTCCTAGGTACGAAATGGTTTGAGTATGTGGATCTAGTAAATGCAGATAGTTGTTGTTTTCACATAAAATAATAGTGTTGCAAGTAAGCTGACATAACTGCGTATTTTTGCATTTTTTTGCGAATAAAAAGTGAGTGGTATGTTTTGCACATGCGTCGTATTGTATTTGGTGCACAAGTTGTTTGCGTGAATTTAAAATGGTAACAGTTCCGTCGTTTTGTACACCAACGTAGCACGGTAGATCCTTCGCAAACACGTCCATGGACTTTGTTTCAGGCCAAAAGTACTTGCAAAACCTGACATACAAAACAAGCAAATCTGCGCGCGCTCCTATGCAACCTCCATGCCACTTATTCAAATTGTTAGATGCAAAAGGTATTGCCTCGAACGTGGATCGAACACGTGACCTTAAGAATGCATCCTAAGAGACTTCAGTCTCACGCTCTACCAACTGAGCTATCAAGGCATGTTGTTCGGAACAGATATTGTTACTAAGATAGAAAACTATTTGCGTATAATCGTGCTTTGATGCTAGCATTTGCTTGTACGTTTTTTATTTGCTACTATATACATGTATTAACATTGGTTACTGTGTATAACATAGTTTTTATTACAATATTTTAGAAGGTTGAAACAAACACAAAAATATGTTCTCGTTCCTGGTTCCAAAGACGACAAGAGTATCCACATAGGTGATACTGTAATTATAAAGAATGGTCGAGGTTACGTCAAAGCAGCAGTAGGAGTAGTAGCGTTTGATGATTGTGCCATGCCGCTACGCGTCGAATCATACTATGGCAATTCTGGAAAAGTAGGCTACCAGGACTTTATATTTTTAATGACCAACGATGAGCGATACATCTCTGTTGCGGATGATTTGGACAACACAGTTTCATGTTCTGGTACGACAGCCGATGCCTGGGAGTTGTTCAAACTTGTTAAACCACCAAAAGCAACGTAAGTACATACTTGATATATAAATTAACCGTTACAGAAATGACCACTTGCATATGGGAGACAATGTTGCATTCCAGAGTGCTCACGGCTCGTTCCTCACTCAAAGTGGTAACACGCTACATTGTCGTGCCACAGAAATAGGACCAGAACAAATATTCCAAATCGAAAAGAGTCTATACACCATCGACACCAAACCAAAACGAAAACCAGTTTTATCAGTTGCCTTTGGAGATTACATTCGTTTGAAACACGTTAAAACTGGTCAAGTGTTACATTCTCACGATCTAGAATACAAAACAGGTTCTTTGAGACACCAAGTTACTTGCTTTGACGGTAGAGATGAAAATGATTGGTGGCAGATAGAATCCGCAAAGAATGAAACTGGTTATGTAAAATATGGATCAACGATAAAACTTCGACACGAAGCTACCGGTAGACGTCTGTATACAGTAGTTGGTTACCAATCACCATCTACTGATCAACAAGAAGTATGTTGCTACAATACAGATGATGGAAATGATCGTTGGAAAGTCGTTGGAGGTACAGGAGCACTAGAAGCAAATAACACGTTGCAGTTAACTCATGTTGCTTCTGATGTTCGTTTGCATTCACATAAAAACACTTTTAAGATTTTCGGAGAAGGTTTGAGTAAACAACAAGAAGTTACTGCGTTTGGAGGACATGACGATAACGACCATTGGACTATTTGCGAGATTCGAGGAAGATGCAAAATGGAATAAATTGTTTTTTAACTAGATTGTACAAATGCACCATGCTTGAGGAATAACTTGACTCGATAGAAGCAGCAAGTGAGCATACCCGCCGCAAAGAAGATATCTAACATGACTAGACCTATTGGAAGTGCTAGTACAGAGGGTAGGCAAACTGAGTGGTAGCATTGCAGCGATGCAGCCCAGTAGACTATCTCCATGATAGGTAGCAGGAGTATGCCAACAGCAAAGGCACCAGTTAGCACTAGTTGTGCTACTCGTTTAGTGTCTACTTTCTTGAAACCACTAGCTATTCCTAGGAAAGCAGTTGCAACTCCGATAATTAGAGCAGAGATACGAATGGCGAGTACGTTAGGTTCTGGGAATGTGTAATCAAATATGGGGCTGTACAAGCAAAAGGTGAACCAACCTACGCACACTGCGAGTAGCGCAATAGAAGTGTATCGAGCAACTTCTCTGAGCATACTAGCTTGGTAGGGCTCACTGCGAGCAACAACGGTAGTAGGTATGATAACTGTGTCTGACATGTTTGTTTGGAATATTGTTGAGCGAATAGGTAATTAGACGCGTCTATTTGAGGTGAGGAAATAGAAACAAGTTAGAACTTAGTGCTTACGTGGGCGTTCTTCTAAAACACCAAGCTTGAACATGGATTCAATTTGAAACACAAAACTTGAGAATGTCGAATCTAATATTTATACAATTTCTTGAAGAATTAGTCTGTCTTCCTTGACAGGTGGCGGTACCTTCATGTACATTCTAAATCTGTAAACTGAAACTGTTACCATGGTTATCGATACAAAAAGTACAATTAGTACTGCAATAGCAGGTACGATTGCAATACTTAGTTCAATACCAAATGGTCCTGTTGTTGTATGTTCTGTATCAAGATCGTGTAAATAGCCTATCCAATATGGAATCTCGAGTACGGGTAAAATGCCAAGGAATACCATGTGAATAATAACAAACACTCGTTTGGCTTTTAGTGGGAATTTTTTGACGCCACTTAATACACCAAAAACTGAAGCGCAACATGCGAAAAGTAATGCGATAACTCTAACGGCGATCACACCAGGGTCCATCTCTTTCGGTCTACGCAAACACCAATAACTGTACATGAAACTCGCGAAAAAAAGTACACATGAAGTCATGATAACGTATGTACTAAGCTTATCGGTAACTGGTGCTGGCGGTGGAGCGAATTGGAGTTCTGAGAAGACTGTTGGTTGTACATCAGTGGTTTCTTTTGTAGTTGCGACAGATGAGAGGTCTGTCTCCACTTCATCTAGCGTGGTATTGTTCATCGTTTTAGAAGTTTCTTTCGTGTTACAAACAGGTGTCAGCAATGGTGAGCTCATTTATTATCATCAGTCAATTTCGTAGTATGTTGGCATTTGTGGTTGCGTATTTGGTCTTGCTTGTGGTCTTTGTGCCAATTGCTGCGTATTGACTAATCTCTGAAGTGTATTCGATACAGAACTGGCTTGTTGTTGTCGTGAAAACGACATAATCAGCTTTGTGTTGTTGTTTATCATACCCATCAGTTTTGGCTTATTACCATGCTTATGTTTCACTGCCGCAATAACATCATTCCATTTACCATTTTTCACCATGTCAGCTTTTTGGTAGATTTGCGCTGCAATTTCTAACCATAAAACCAACGAATAATAGCAGGTCTCTTTAGCTGTTAAGGTATCTATATAAAAATTCGTCTTTGCATTTGATAGCTTTACAGCCATTTGCCCGTACCCTTGTTCTGCAATGTGCAGCAAATAATCATCCAATTCTGTTTTTGAACGACTTATTGATGTACAGTACTTTTTTACAATATTTAGATAGTCATGCAAAAGAGTATCAACAAATGTTTCCGAGATGTTGTACTCTTTGAACATTTCAAATTCTACATAACCCATAGCAAACGAGAATGGCTCTTTGACGACGCTTTTATGCGCGTCGAGTATCGCCCTATCTTCAAAGCAACACTTGAGAAGTAGGTGCTTGTCTGTCGTGAGTTCTCTAAACTTGGATGAGACAACGTTCCATTGCTCGGCATTGTACAATGATTTTGCTTGTTTGTAGTGATCTAGTGTCGGTTCTGCTGCCATGATCGATATCACGTATCGTCTCGCTGTTTCGGTATCGTTAGTACGAAGCGATAGCGCAAGTAGCTGTTTCGAGATCATGCTAATTTGCTTCTTGTTATTGTTTGGATTTTCTTGCAATTTTGCAATGATCTGCGTTCCTAATTGTTTTGCTAAAGGTACCATACTGTCTTCCGAAACAAGGTACGCAAATAGCTGTTCACCAATAACGCAGTTCTCAATTGTTGAAATGTCCGTGATCAACTCATGCATAAAGTCAGGAATATCTATCTTTTGTCCCACTTGTATGAGTTCCTTGATGAGCAATGTTGCTCTCTGTTTGTACACCACTAGTTCCTCTTTTTGTCTTGTAAACAGGTTAACATCATCTCGTACTAGCGAGAATGCTGGATAGGTCTGAATACGAAGTTGCGGTATGAATCTAGTTTGACTTCTGATGTGAGATTGTTCTTGATGCGTAGAAGACATAAAAGTCAAAAATCGTGCGTTTCCATTCATAAACTCTAAAACTTGTTTGCATTGCCTACAGTGGCAACTCTCTAGTAGTGTTGTATCTGCCATCGGTATAGCAGTCAATGCATGTATTTGCAAACAAAATTCCAAAAGTACCATTGCCGGCACTAGCATGTTTTTCTCATAGAGTCTACCATAGTATCGATACATCAAGTCGTATTGCTCTACGGCCATCGATGATCTATCTACATCTAGTATCGTAACTCCTCTTACAGAACTAGACTGTGGCAAGTTGTACTTGCTCAAAAACGTTGGTTCCGCGTAAAACGATTTTGCAAGCATGACTATAACGCTACTTATCAAATCCAACTCGATAGCAGTGCTGAACACGTATTCAAGCACTACGCCCGACAAAGCTTCACTACCTAGTAAAGCTTGTAAGATCTCGTATTTCAAGCAGAGTAACAGTACATCTTTTCCTGCTTCAATTTGTTTGGCTTCGATTAGTTTTTGAGTAGCACACATCATGAGAGGTGGAGCCTCATTCCAAACAGGGTACTCGTGTAGTGCTTTGCAAAGTTCTGGTATTGTTTCTGGGTGTTGTATCGAAAAGGGTACAATCCATTCAATAGTTCGTTCACTTCTCTCGGCCTTTAGTATGCCAATGGCGAGTTTGAATGCAATTTTTGGATTCGTCACTTCTACAGATTTGGCAAATGAAAACACTTGTTCTCTGCTAATCGTTGGATCACTAGCAAAGTTGTTAACTACCTCGATCATCTCTGGATTTTCTCCTTGCGTGTATAGAACCGTTGGCAACAACGCAAAGACAATTGGTTTGATGAATGCTGCTACGTTCACTTCTGATGTATTCATCGCTTGTCTTCTCCTTGTCAGCTCTGTGCTTGGTTTGTTTTTGATGATCTTTACTCCACTAGTGAACAAAAACGTGACTAGATTATGGTCCAATACAGTCGTTTGGGCTCTGTTTGTAAGTTCTTGAATATTTGATTCTAGATATTCGATAACAGCGTATGGCGTGAGCCTTGAATCATCCACTGCACTGGAACCGTAGCTATATGGTGATTTCTCAACAAACTCAAACTTTTCAACTAGTGATAATAAAAGTGCTTCGTTTGAGTGACCTGCATGGTGATTGATAACTATGTAGAACACTACAGCTGCGCCAGAACATCGTAGCTTTCTGCGTGCATAATCTATTGCTTGTTCACGATCTCCTTGTACTGCTAACAGCGCTGCTGCAAGTAGCTTTCTTTTGACGACAAGTGCATAGTTACGTGCACGTTCGTATGATTTTTCATGAATCAAGTGATTTAGTCTCATTGAAGCAATTCTTTTCGATTCGGTAAAGTTCTTTGCAGCTTCTTTGTCTCCATCTAGTATCTTTGTCAATCTTTCATTGTCCCAACTAGTCATAGCACATTCTCTTGCTTCTTGGAAACTTGGTTTAACGTTGAACGCATCTTGAATAGAACACCATGTTTCTAGAATTTGAATCCAGTGGCTTCTTCTTTCTGCATCAGCTGTTGCCATTACACCAACCAATATGTCGTTCATTTTTTCAATGATCTTTCTGTGTTCTGTTTTTGCTCTGTAATCTGTGATCGTGTCAACAATATCTTCACCCTCGTCATCTTCATCATCATCGTTCAGATCGTCCATGTCACATGCGACAAATACACTACCAATCTTTTCCAAAAAATCTAGTCCATTGTACAAATCGTTTGCTGCTAGTAGCCGTTCCACAGTGTCCAAGTGATTGGTAACGATACTAGCAACACGAGTAAAACTAAAGTGTCTGACTGGACCTATATCGCACTCACACTCGCGACCATATCGTCTAAAATAGTCATACGAATCATCAGAATCTTCATCACATGTGCACTCTTGATGTACAATTATTCCAAGTCTGTAATCTTCAAGTGCTGCGCGAACTGTTTCCTCTACTTCACGAGTATTGATAGAGTGTGTTTGCGTGTTGACGCTCGCTGTTGGAAGTAGTTCTGCCAACTCGGATAGATCTTCTGCAGGAGCGTCAGATGCACTTGATGGAGGCGGCGGAACGATATGTTGTATTTCATTTCGTTCGTAATGCGTTAATTCTGTTGTTATTTTTTGAATGAGATGCGGATTGTTCATCAATAGTCGAATAAACGTCGAGGCTAAATCTTCTTTCGAGTGTCGATAAATCTTTCTGCAAAGGTTTCCATATTCTTGAACATTATCTGGTGTCCGTATCATGCAGAGTAACGCGCAGCATACATGTGAACACCATAAAACTCCATTTTGACAGAGTGCAACGGAACACTTTGTATTCGTCACTCTGTTCTCATTAAATAGAATCTCGACATTGCATGTATCTCTCTCTCCAATTTTAACAGTAGCGCATAGTTTGTGTTCTTGTTTGTAATATAATGCGCGTGTTGTCACGTAATTAATCGTCGCAGCTGCAAAATGCGTCCTGTCGCTATACGTGCTGACAACTTGTTCTGTAATTGCTGGTAGCATGACAGGTTCGTCCTGCAAGTTTACATTTGATGCTGTGATCAATGAACTAGGTTCGTTAGTGTCGCGTTCTTCTACTCGTTGTCGTTTTCTTGGTCGGTTGTCGCCATCTTGTCGTTCGTGCTCTTGCGTAGATTCATCGTCTGACGTGTCCATGATATTTGTTTCTCAAGTTTGCTGGAAAGTTTGTAATTCTTTTAGTCAACAATGTTTGAGGTCACAACCTTAACAGAAGATGTGGAACTCATAATACTAACGTTTTGCGATATATCATCAGTTCTCAAGTTCAGCTACTGCAACCACGATAAGTACGAACTTGTACACAAGTCGAATTGGTTATGGGAACAACATGCTCGCGCAGAAGCGCTCTATAATATCGAAGAACCAGTTGATAACTGGAAAGAAAAATTCATTGAAGTGTACAGCACTAGTTTCGATTTGTCGTTAAACCATGAGGAATGTAAAGACCACTATCATATCGCAAAACAAACTATCTCTCGCCCAGTTGGCAACAAGAAGCATTTTAATATGTGGGAACGATTTTTGTCAAAGAAAACAATATTACCACGCACTATCACTTTAGTTGAGTTCCGCATAGACTTGTTAGATACAGGAATTCTTAGTAGAAATTCGTACTTAACTTGTGTTGGAATAACTGGTAAAGACCAATGGAAACACGATGAAAGTTGGCATCAAAACATTATCGGAGCGTCAAATGGATGTTGTTTTATTGTAGGTTCTGCACAAACGCTTGTGAACTGCCAATACAACAATTCTGAAATGAAAACCCGAAGTGGAGACCGTATATGTATCATAATCGATAATGGGTACAGTGAGCGTAACACTGTCACGGTTAAGTACTCTTTAAACGACGAGCCAGAACTTGATTTTCCAGTAAACTACAAAACTCCACTGCGCGTTGGGGAGTTCAAAGCAGGATTGAGCCTTTTTGAGGGACAAACTGTAACTTTAACAAAGATGAAAATATTAAAAAAGTAATTTCAATGTAAATTATTTTCGATTCTATCGGAATAGATTAAACGTTGTGTTTCTGAATGAATGCCTTCCTTATCTTGAATCTTCTGCTTTACAGATTCAATTCTCTCATCTTACCAAAGATTTTTGTGTGTCAATATTGATTTTATTGCTTGTTTTGCTGAGAATGTTACGTATGTCTTTAAGTTGTTTCTGGTGCTTTATGCCTACAACAAGTCAACCAAAAGTTACCGTTATTTTCTGAACAGATCGAATAATTTATTTAGACGTTGTTGTATGTGTTTGGATTGGTAGCAGCGCTGACAACAGCAGTAGTGGCTACACTTCCTACTTGAGAAACTACAGCACCTCTAGTGTATTGTACAGCCTTAGCAAATGTATGGTTCTCGGCACGTGCAATCTTGATGTTGATAATGTAAATAACAATAAAGAGGAGCGCAAAAATAATCCAAATAACGGCCATCATTAGATTGAGTCCGAACGCAATAGCGTTACCCTTATCTCCAGAGGCAGGGAAGTACATGATCGAAAGAATCAAACCACATGCTCCGTAGTCGTACCATCCACTTATGCAAAAGAGACTGTAAAATATGGCGATGGCATAACCAACGAAAAAGAGTGTGAATCT
>JAESGV010000707.1_pt1 | contig 14448 bp, 15 predicted proteins | sample 9269781 | NCBI WGS metagenome assembly JAESGV01 (sample SAMN15741586, study PRJNA653496) | algae metagenome | isolation source: Tildeniella torsiva UHER 1998/13D and co-occurring heterotrophs from... | place: Slovakia: Slovak Paradise National Park, Hrabusice, Kosice Region | collected 2000-01-01 | reverse complement strand
AGAGTGGGAAGAAGAGTGGAAATCTACAAAATTGAAACAATTGGAAATTGCATTTGAACAAGAAAAACATCAATTACTAGAGAACTTACGAGAACAAGTGAGAAGTGAATTGAGAAAACAACAAGAAGAGTTGGATCGGCAAACTCGTGAAATTGAGAAACAAAGAGTACAAGCGCATCAGCAAATTGAACTGGAAAGAGCGCAATTGCAAGAATTAGCTTCAAAACCTGTTGTACGTGTTGAAGAGGTTGTACAAAACTCTCAAACATCACAAAAGACTAACACTCCTTCTTCTATTGATCAACCATCAGAAACATCTGGAACAGAATCTAGTCCTCGTGTGACACAAAAATCAGAATTGTTACTGAATACAAATGCAAAGAAGCATGATAGTATGATTGTCTACGAACATGAAATTGAAGAAATTCATAGCCGACATGGTAGTTTGGCTCGGCCATTGAGCACGAAAGTTGCTCCTCCGCAAAGTCCAGGTTTCAAGAAAGTCTTCCAAGCCATACGTGGCAAGAAGAAGGGTTCAGGAAAACATCTTGATAAACAGTTGATAAGAACGTTACCGCTAATCAAGGAAGCGAACGAAATATGTAGGTTAGTACAACCTAACATTCGTTTCGACATGAAGATTCTCATTGACAGTGATGCAGTGGCTTGCCTACGTGTACATTGCTACAATAGTCAAACATTTGGCCAAGAGTTCTTGGATATGTACGACTTTGAAGGTGAGTTGCATGCGCTACGGGAAGAGTACGCAAGTAGGCAACAAAACAAAGGAAAACGCATGCCATACATGCAAGAAGCGGCACACGCTTAATGTGAATACATTTTACGGTTTTAAATTCAATCTTGCTTTTTCTAAAATTTCTTTCCTAATCTTGGGATAATCTGGATGACTTGCGAGAACTTTGTGGCAAACATCAATAGCTTCGATAGATTTTTTAGCTTTCAAGTAATTGAACGCTAGTTTGTACCCTACACCTGGATCTAGTGAGTTGGTAAGAACCCATGCTTTCTCGTAGCATCCAGAAGCGTCTACAAACGACTGCTCTTTCTCGTAAATCAAACCCATCAGCTCCCACGCTTTTGCGCAAGATTGGTTTGCTTGTAACGCCTTTTTGAGTTGGTCTTGCGCTAAATCATACTTGGCACTGGAAATGTATATATCAGATAGTATTAACAATCCACGTTCAAAATCGTCAGCAATCTCTTCATGAGAAGCTTCCATTTTTGAAATTCTTTTCAAATTGTTTCTTGCTTTAGGTGTTTGTTTCAACATTTGGAATGCTGTCGCCATAGCAACTAGAGCAGGTATGTTATCTTTATCATCTGTGACAAGTTTTGCAAAAATGTTCAAAGCATTGTCCATATCGTTCTTGTTTCCTTTACTCATCAACAAGTACCCTTGTAACACTTGTTTTCTCATTTCGGTAGCTGCTTTGTTGTGTGAATGGCCACTTGTTATAATTAAATTTAATGCATCGATGAGTTTCTCGGCTGCTTGTATGTTATCGGCATTGTTTTGGCTTGCTTTTTCTTTGTCTGCATGTCCTGTTGCGTTTTCTAGTACATTTGTGGATCCTGCGTTCTCTGGAGACAAATAAATGTTGATCATGTGAATAATTGCTTGCTCTGCCCATTCTGGATGATTTCTACACAGATTGAACTCACGTAGTGCTTCTCTTGGATGAGCTAGCGAGTACAGTTGATACAGACCTTTACAGTAGTGCAAGCCAGGATCTAGATGTTCTCTATTTGATGCTCTCTCAGCTGCCTCGACATACTCTAATGATTTTTGCAAATCTCCTGCTCGGCGTAACAGCTTGATCAACTGTACTAATGCGTTGTAATTATTTGGTTTCTTTTCAAGTAAACGACCAAAGTACTCAATCGCTTCATCGTATTTGTTCTTTCTGAACATGATATCGGCTAACATCATATTTGCCTGCTCATGTTCAGGATCCAAGCGTAACAAGCCATAACATTGCGTTTGACAAGCGTCCAGATCACCTTTTCTCAAGTGGATATTTGCTAACGCTAACATACTCTTCTCATATGTTTCGTCCATTTCTAAACTTTCGTTGTAATAATCTAACGCTTTTTCGGGTTCATTCCCTTCAGCGTGATACTGACCCAAATCATAACAAATAGAAGCAGCAATTTTCTTTTGTACAAGCAATAATTCTTGTTGAACATTTCTTGACTTTTGTAGAACTTGGTTCTGTATGACTCGTGCTTTCAAAAGATCGGCTACAGCATCTTTACCATCGCTACGTACTTTGGAAAGCAGTAACAACGTCTGTACGAATCCTATGAGTACATTCACTTCGCTACTCTTTTGCGATTCAATCAACTCGATTCCTTCGATGAGCACTTGTTCGGCATTTTTATCTTGTTTTAATTGGAACAGCAACTCGGCCAAATCATGTCGAAGTACTGTTTTTGTTGGATCTTGTTCTAGTGCCTCTTTATAGTACGAAATTGCTTCTTCGTAGCAATGTGTCGTCACCATCGCTTTTCCAATTTTACTTTTTAGTTCAGCATTTCCTGGTTCAATCTCTAACGCACTTTCATATTGTTTTATTGCCATTTCTGGTTCTTGGATATTGATATAAGCTTCTCCAAGTGACATGTAACTCGATGCACTCTTCGTACCCACTTCAATCAACTCTTCCATACATCTCATGTACCCTTTACGATCATTTCTCTGGTTCAAGTGGATGTACGCCATTTCCACTTTAGCTTTTGTAAAATTTGGATCATTCGCAGGAATCATGCTCAAAATGTTTAACGCTGTTTCAATATCATTTCTCTTGATGGCTAGTTTCGCATTTGCGATAATCACACGACCTTCATCAGGTGTATTTCTATACTTTTCCATCAAATCTTCAATAATCGACGCAGCTTCTTCTTTCTCATTTTTGTCACTATGGACAATCGCCTTTTCAAGAAGAATGGCAACATAGTCATATGTTCCCTTTTTCGCTTTTCCTTGTTTGATAACTCGTATGGCATGATCAAGTGCTTGTAACGCTTCGGTACTTTCTCCAACTGCGTTAAGTACACGAGCACGTAACAAACAAAACGATGGCCAATCATGGACGGTAAAATTATTACTAATAGCACGTTGCAGTGCTTGCTGTGCAGCAGAATAATTTTCTTGCGCTAATGCGATCTGTGCAGCAAGTATATTTGCATCAGAATACGTTGGATCAATATTTAAACATCTAGTGATAATTTCCTGTGCTCCACTAAAGTTTCTTGCAACGTATTTAATTCTTGCTGCTGCAATTTGTACCGATGGAACTCCTGGTACATATGCGCTTAGCTTTTCCAATAAACTTGCCATTTTACTCACTGTATTGTTCGGTGGATCATCTATAGTGTTAATTAGTGAAAAGTGAACGTACTTGGGTTAACTGGATCTGTAGGACAATGTGCGTTATATTCGGTAATTAGTTCCATTACGAAATTGGCATTCAAATCGGCATAGAATTCAAAAGTAAGTGGTTTATCTCGCACGAATCGTAAATGATGTTTTACAGCGTCATCTAGTAACGAAATCGTTTTTTCCAAATCGTGATGTTGTCTCCACGCTATTAATGCGTTCAAGTATGTCAATTCGGCAACGCCATCGTTAGGAATAGTATCTACGGTATCATCTAAACCAATGTATTGATTCAATTCGACTTCATTCAAGATATCAATAAACTCTATCGCTTGATCAAATTTGGAGTCGAGTATTAAAGTCTATATTGTGAGTATGTGAAACAATCGTACTTTTATGACTCCCAAATTGGCATGTAACGAAGCGTCATCTTTTTGTAGTGCCGTGTTGAATGAATCTTCTGCCGCGGAAACATTTCCCAAACATAGATGCAATACACCTTGATAGACAAAATAGTTACATACATCGGGCGCCGTTTTCTTTGCCATATCGATCAACTTTTGTGCGTTTTGCAAGATTCTATCACGTGTGAGAAATGTGTATTTTGTCATACTCTTTTGTACTAAATGCGACACTACCAAACGTTCGTGCTAACGTGTAACACAATTTATCATTTCTTGGTTCTTTTGTTTGTACGGCATCCAATAACGTTTGAAAATTCTTTAATCCTTGTTCTGGATTGTAATCCCTTACAAAATAGTACAATATTGTCTACTTGTGAGTATATTGCTCATTTTCTTACCTGTGCAAGAGCATCAATATTCTTTTCATCTTTTTGTGTAAGTATGCGATTTGCCGTTTCTACTGATTGTTCCCACCCTCCAAGTATGAGTAACAATCGCATCTTTTCCACTAAAACTGGCGTATAGTTCGGACTATTCACAATTAACTTGTTTAACACTTCTACAGCGTTTTTAAAATCTCCAATTTTTTCATAATGTTTTGCCATGCCCATCTGAGCGTCAATTTCTTTTGGATTCTGCTGTAATGCTTTTTCGAAAAACTCTTCAGATTCTTCTTCGTCTAGTAATTTTGTCCAACCTTTGACACTCCACTTGTTCAAGTATTTATCAGAATAGGCATCTTTTACTTCATCGACAAACTTTTTTGCTTCAAACATGTCGTTGATCATGGAATAAAAAAGTGATAATTGTAGTTTTGCGCCATCGGGAGCGGCAGATGTTTCCATTTCTAAGAGGGCGCTCCATTCCTCAACTTGAGCAGAATCTAGGATATTAGAAATTATTTAATGGTTTGTACCTTCGGTTCCACTTTGATTTTGTGCGTGGATGAGTCCTGCTAGTGCTGCAATTTGTATTTCTCTTCTTTCTTTAATGCGAGAGTAACATCGAATTCCTTCTGATACACTTCCTACCATGACGTGTCCAAACGCTAACCAGAAGACGAATATCGGATCATCGCCGAATTTTTTGGTGTAGAGTTCACATTCGTCGATAACGTGTTGGAAATAACCTTTTCTTGCGTGATAGTTTACTTGAGCTTGTAGGTCACTTGGCTGGCTGCTCACTGCTGAGCGAATCATAGTGTTGTAAGAGAGTTTGCCGCCTTTTTGTATTTGAATGTGTTTGAGGACTATATGCGTTACTCTTTGAGTTTGATTTTCGCTTCCACACGACCGTAATCGCCAACGCTGAATGGTCCGCCTTCCTCAACGAATGTAGTTGTTAATCGTAGATTGCCTTCACTGGCTGTCCCTCTGTAAACGCATCGTGCACCATGCGAAAACTCTACGTTTATTTCCAAGTGGATTGTTTCCCGATCTTCACTGAACCAGTACTTGCCAGAATACGTTTTGCGTACGGTACTACCCAGACCATCTAATTGAGTATTTCCACCAGACACCGTAAAGTCGTCGTTCAAAGTGAATTCGATAATCGTGTTTGGGACAGGTAAACCACTGGATGGCATACCGTTATAAAAATCCCAGAACGTGAACCCGTTGGCACAGAGTGTGGGATTGTTTGACATTTTTTTGAGTGGTGACAGGAAAATTACAATTTTGCTACTTGAAAATGTCGAAATTATATTTTATCAATACAAGTGCCTCTTTGTCTAATCGTGTTGGATCTGACCCATCTTTCCAGATTCCCAATCCTCGAATGCTTGATCGATCTCTTCTTGAGTATTCATTACGAAAAATCGCTTTCTTACTACAGGCTCGTTCAACGGTTTACCTCCAATCAAAACAAATGAGAGCGTCTCGTCTGAGGTAGCTTCGAATTCTGCTTCACCTTCGGATGTATCAACTGCATACACTGCCATTTGTCCTTCTTTTGTTTCTTGTTTGTTTGGTCCGAATGTACCAGCACCTCTAAGTACGTATGCGAAGGCCACGAAATCGGCTGGAATTGTTTGTGATGCTTTCTTGCTCTTCTCAAGCGTGTAGTGCATGTACATAATTGGTGAGTGAGTGGTGATGATAGCGTCGGTGCCGTGACTAGAGCCTGCAATTACGCGCACTTTAACACCTTCTTCGAGTGTTAGTTCTGGTATTTCAGATGATTTCTTTTCTTGATATTTTGGTTTAATCATTTTATCTGCTCGTGGTAAGTTCACCCATAACTGTAGCCCTTCCAATGTTCCACCATTCGTCATAATATCTTCTGATGGCATTTCGCTGTGGGCTATGCCTGCACCACTAGTCATCCATTGAACATCTAGAGGTTACTTCTACAATGACAGCTTACCTCCTGGTAATAAAATACCTGACGATCCAACCGAGTCTTTGTGTTGCCAAGATCCTTGAAGAATGTATGTGACCGTTTCTATTCCACGATGTGGATGATTTGGCGCACCTTTCGCTTCGCCTGGAGCCTATAAAACAGTAAAACACGTAATTTTCGTACATGCGTATCAGGTCCAAAATGATCGAGCAATAAGAAAGGATCTACAGAGTTTACTTTTTCTGTAGGCATAGGGCGACGAACGTAGAAACCTGCACCCTCTTTCTCTCTTACAGTTTGTACTACTGCTGTTACTTCACGTGACATTGTTGTGTTGTTGGTGGAGATCGAAAAGTTAAGATGGCAATGCTTTTAAAGCGGAATAATGTATTTCCACCCCTGTTATCGGTTATTGATTGTAGCACTAGGAATAATATGCTTCCGGTGGTGTTAGTGGTTATGTACTAATGCTTGCATTAATGGTGATATCTAGTGCTTCACATGAACAAACAATTTTGAAATTCTGAATTACTGAAGATAATAGAAGGGTCGTTTTCTGCACGTAAGCAAGCTGCCTTAGCTAGTAGACTCTTATCTTGGAGAAGCGCTGATAAAAATTTCTTCAAATGTCCATACTTGGAAACGATATATTTTTAACCTGTCACTGACACATTTTTAAACGAACTGAGTCGCAACATTTCAGCAACAAAACAAAAACAACACAATAACATCACAAATGATTCACGCAAAGAGATTATTCATTGCCCTCGCTATGATCATGTTCATTGGCATGGCTTTCGCTCAAGACTCTAGCAGCTCACCAACTAGCGCTGCTCCAGTATCAAGCGAAGCTCCATCTACTATGGCCCCAACAACAATGGCGCCATCTGACGCACCAACAATGGATCCATCATCAAACGCTACCCCAACACCAGCTCCAATCACTGGCACAACTACATCTGCTCCATCAGGAACACATCCAGATTACTGCTGGACTTGTCCACCAGGATTCACTCACTACTGGAACGTAGCTGGCGCTACAAATGAAGATCCATGTGGTTGCATAGAAGATCCAACATACGTAGCTACAACCAAAGCACCAGCTACAACACCCAAACCAACAATACAATTATCAGGAGACAACAACGCAAGATCATCAGCAACTAAGACAGTCGCTGCTAGTGGTCTTCTATTCATCCTAGCTACTGTAGCTCTTCTATAAATATGTATTCTAGTTATTTGTCATCTCGTTGTTTATTGGGTGAAATATAACCTACGGTGAGCACCAATAATCATATTTCAGGTAGCTGTTGTGTAACGGATATGCAATCAACTGACACGTCCAAAATAGTCATTGTAAAATCAACAGTTGTCAGTTGTCATTCCCAAAGTCTGTTTAACAGTTAAATTATCATACCATGGCAGACGAGTACAGTAGAGACGCCCAGTACGCTTGTTTGTCACAATACTAACGTTTAGATTACCAACTTTTAAAATTCTCTTAATCGGAGATGTCTCAGTCGGAAAAACTTGTTTATTGATGCGTTTCACAGAAGACACTTTTATAGAAAATTATTCGAGCTCTCTTGGTGTTGATTTCGTACGTTTCGATATAATTATCAATAACACCTTAGAAAACAAAATCAGTAGAAGTAGAGGGAAAGAACGTTAAACTACAAATCGTGAGTTTTGCAAAATTGATAATTTACAGTAATAGTGGGATTTCGAAGGCAACAAACAACGGTTTGAGCAAATTGCTAAGTCGCGCTACGCAGACGCTGATGCTATCATCTTCTTGTTCGATATTACCAACAAGGAGTCATTCGATAACATTAGAGGCGAATGGTTCCAACAAGTAAAGAACAACAAACCAAAAGATACTTGCTGCCACATGTTGGTTGGAACAAAGACTGACTTGAGCGCTAAGAGAGCAGTTTCCCAAGCCGATGCTCAAAAATTCGCCGAAGAGTTTAAATGTCCCTTTATCGATACATCAGCAAAAGTTTCCACAAACGTTGCTCAAATGTTCAGTATGGTTGCTCATGACCTTGTCAAAAAGTATGGAGAAACAGACAAACAAGGACACTGGAAACGAGAAGACCAAGGCACAACAAGAAAGTGCATTTTACAGTAAATGTTATATCAAACGTTTAACATGTATTGATTTGCCGAGTATTTGCGTTAATTCTCTATCCATACGATCGAAAAATCCCTCTTTGCCTTTTGTGCACAACCAGTCCTTTTTGACGTGGTCATATGTGTAGTGCCATGGTCCACTAACAGGACTAGAGAGCCATAATTGTCTACTTGGTGTTTGCCGACTCACAACAAAAGTGCCTGCGCTACCCACCTGCAGATTCAAAACACCATCGGAAATATCAACCTCGATTTCTTGATCTGGTGATGTTTTAAGTTCTCCAGAGTCTATCATATTGTCCATCATGTCTGAGATATTTTCTAACGTGTGTTGCAGCGATGAGAGATATTCTGACTGTGTAAATGCGAATTCTTCTCTTAAAAAGCGCGTTGCATGATAGTTTCGAAAAGCTATTGGTTGTTTCACAATGAAACGAGCGTTTGATGATTGTTGCAGACGATAGAGTGATCGAAGAGTACGAAACATGCCTGTGTTGGTTTTACAAGTTTTTTTAAAAATCCACTGCGACTAGAATTCTTCTTGTATTCTACTTCATAATACTAAAGGGCAAAAGCGAATTTAAGGTAATACGTTGCAGCTATTGACCTTCCATTTCTTTTTTGTAACTTTCAAAATTGATTGGAAAACTATCACATGATTTCCAAAGCTCTTCGTCGTTCTACTACTGCCCTAAAGTCAATTGTTTCCACTCGTGCTTATGCAGCATCTGCTAAAGTCAGCTACAACTGGCAAGACCCGCTGAACATGGAATCTCTATTAACTTCTGAAGAAAAAGAAGTTCGTGATACAGTCCGTGATTATTGTCAAACAAAGTTGCTACCACGTGTAACAGAGGGAAGCAGAAACGAACAATTTGATAAAAAAATCATGCGCGAGTTTGGAGAATTAAATTTATTGGGAGCCACTGTACAAGGATATGGTTGCGCAGGTGCCAATTATGTAACATATGGATTAATCGCACGTGAAGTCGAACGAGTAGATAGTGGATATAGATCAGCTATGAGCGTCCAAAGTTCTTTGGTTATGCATCCTATTTATACGTTTGGTTCCGAAGCGCAAAAAGAGAAATATCTACCAAAACTCGCGACTGGTGAATTAATCGGAGCGTTTGGCCTCACTGAACCCAATCATGGTTCCGATCCAGGTTCCATGGAAACAAAAGCCAAAAAGAAGGGAAATTCGTACATTTTAAATGGAAGTAAGACTTGGATCACAAACTCTCCTATTGCTGACGTTTTCGTCGTATGGGCCAAGAATGAAGATGAAAACGGAACTATTCGTGGATTCATTTTGGAAAAGGGATGGAAGGGATTATCCGCACCTCGTATCAAGGGAAAGATGTCGTTACGCGCATCTGACACTGGAATGATTGTCATGGACAACGTTGAGGTTCCAGCAGAAAACATGCTACCAAAAGCTCAAGGACTCAAAGGACCATTCACGTGTTTGAATTCCGCACGTTATGGAATTTCATGGGGAGCCATGGGAGCAGCAGAAGCGTGTATGGAAATCGCAAGACAATACACTTTGGATCGCAAACAATTTGGAAAACCAATTGCTTCGAAACAAATTCCACAATTGAAACTTGCCAATATGAACACCGAAATAACTTTGGGATTACTTGGTTCTTTGCAACTTGGAAGATTACGAGATGAAGGCAAAGAAGCACCAGAAATGATCTCCATGATGAAGAGAAATAACGCAGGAAAGGCATTGGAAATTGCACGCGTTTGCCGTGACATGTTGGGTGGAAATGGTATTAGTGATGAATATCACATTATTCGACATGCATGTAATTTGGAAAGTGTGAATACGTACGAGGGTACTCATGATATTCATGCTTTGATTTTGGGACGCGCAATTACTGGAATAGCTGCTTTTGAATAAAGTTATTTCCATTTTAATGAGCAATTGACTTTGAGATTGATACCTGTAGGTATGTCATTTTTATCTTTGATAGAATACCAGTTACTTGTTTGCAAAATGGGATTAGGAGTATTTGATATGGAAGAATCGAACTCATCAAAGAGTCGAACGAGTGGTGGTAAGGTGGCGCTACCTAACGAGTGGGTTGTTAACATTTGCTGGTCATGAAGTTTTATAATTATTTCCTCATCGGTAATTTCTTCTGGTAAGTCAAACTCGAGTTCATCTAGAAAAACATTTGGAGTATCGGCTTGGTATTTTCTCGATTTTGTTTGTTTTCGTTGTTTATGGTAATGTACAGTAATAAACATTTCAATTTGTGAAACAATAGTCGTGAACGAACTCGGTATCACTTTATCCAGCGTTTCTACTTGCACTACAAGTTTCTTTGGACTCACAGGTCGGAAATAATTGGTACTTCGATAGTTCCATACTTCTTCCTGTTTATCATAGTAGATCATTCCAACTGTTTGCATCGAATCTGAATTGCAATCTAATATCGTCGTAAATTTACATAATTCATGAGGTTGTTCAATTTTTGTGATATCTCCTGCGAATATACGAGTAACAAATCGATTGGTTCTTGGTATGGGCTGCACGAACGAATTCGATAAGACACGATTATTTCGTTTCGTTTTGTACTTCTCCAACTGTGTTTTCACTCCAGGTAGTTTTATAGAAATCATAATAAAATGTACACCTTCATCATGCGTTGTGGATTCCAATTCAACATCCAATGTTCCCTTTTCGTCAAGAATACAAACAGTTGCGTGATCAGCAGGCACAATTTCTCTTGTCAAATCATAATGTTCTGAGAACTTTTGTATCATTGCATCATTTACTAGTTTCGTACATGTAAATGTACTTAATGTTATGTCTTTTGTATTCCTTGTTGTTGTAGTGCATAATTTACTTCCGAAATGAGAAAATAGTTCATAATACGTTTCAAAATAAACATCGATTTCTTGGTACGTGATATTATCTTGTTTGACCACGTTTCTTTTTTTCGGAGAAGCAATTACTGGCGCATTAGATCTAACAATCATATCATTTGGATAATATCCATAATCAAACGCGTCATCATAATCGTTGCTTTTTCTGATTGGCGATTTTGTTGTTTTTTGTACTGTAGGAGGTTCAGTTTCTTTTTCATTAGATGGAGGAACAAACGATGTAACAATGGTAACGTGTTTTAATCCAAGTTTCTCAAGTGGTGTAGAAATATCAAAATTCTTATTGAGTGAAAGTACATATCCAGGTGATGCACTTTGATAAGGATCTGTATTGATTTTTGGTTCGTAAAGTAGGCGAGATTGAATAGATGATTCGTCAGAATCTGTTATTGGTTTTTTCTAAACGATTAGAAGAGATAAAAGAGTTTTACTTGTTCTTCTCCGAATAACCAAGTCCAGCATTGTCCCATTCCAAGTTGACTATTTGTTACGGTCTATCTTTTTCTGGAATCTTTTCGATACTTGTCATCTTCATATTTTCGTGAATCTCGATCGTCACGATGTCTACGAGAATCTTTTCGATCATCATCGTATCGTCGTGAATCATCTCTTCTACGATCCTCTTTCGAGTATCTATCACTCCGTGAGTCTTTTCGATCTCTATCTTCTTTATATCGCTTCGAATCGCGTTCATCATAAGATCTATCTCTCCTCTTATCATCATATTTTCTCTTTTTCGAATCTTCATCATATACTAATTCGTACTTTTCTCCACCTCCATGTTGTCTATCATTTATTTTATATTCAAATTTTTCTTGTTTTTCTTTCTTGTACGAAACATCATCATCTTTGTCCTTGTATCCTAATTTACTTCTTCGATGTTTATTCCACAATTTTGCCACTGATTGTGAAAAGTCAACATGTATGCGTCGTTCGTCAATCAAAACGTTTTCCATTTTAAAATAGGCTTCTTCACAACATTCTTTGGATTCGAAGCCAATAAATGCGTAACATAGGGAATCTCCTGTTCTTTTATCACGAACGACTTCGCAATCGACTACGCGTCCAAACTTGGAGAAGATTAGTTTTAAATCTTTATCGTCTGTTGCAGGGTGCAATTTGCACACGAATAATACATTATCTGGTGGTTTTTGATCTGCGCTTTCGATATCACCTAACATTTCTAGAACGACTGCACGTGAGCGAACATCTTTTTCTTTTTGTTTTTCAATCAACTCGTCTTCGTTCATAGTCTCTGCTTTCAATATTTTTGTATCAACGTCATCGTTTATGGGAGATGGTGAACGAGTAGGAATTAACGCATCTAGGCCTGGAAGTGGATCATCTTCGAAAGGATCGAACAAGATGGCAGTGTGTTTGACGCGTATAGGTTGTAGTGGTTTTCCATCTAGATCAGTGAACGCAGTGTTAAGTTTGTCCATCAAGATATCATCTAGACCTTCTGCGACTTCTCCAAAAATTGTGTGAGTACCGTCCAAGTAGTCCAAGTGATTATTTGTGGTTGTGATATAGAATTGTGATGCGTTTGTGTTCTTGGCGTTCTTATTGGCCATACACAGTAGTCCTGCACGATTGTGTTTCAAATCTTTGTGTATTTCGTCGTCGAAATAAACAGGTGTTTCAAGATTTGGATCTTTTTTCTGTCTGATAAGGTGAAATATTGAATTTCCGCCTTTACCAGTACCGGTAGGGTCGCCACTTTGTATCATAAAGTCTTGTTTGATATTGAAAAATAAACAATTGTTATAGTATTTGATACGACATAACGATAGAAAATTTCGTACAGCAAGTGGACACTTATCAAAATATAAATCGAACACGAGGTCGCCTTGACTTGTGGTCATAAGCACGCTCATTTTGTTTGTTGAAGTGGTCAACTAGGTAGAAACCGTTACTGTGCGTAAACACCTCTAGTTCACTGAGTTAAGACATGCTTAAGCTCTGTCGGGTTGCAACACTGATAGGTTCCGATTTTTACATTTTTATACGCATTGGTCGCTTCGTCGCAAGTGCCGTCCGACAGTCTTTAAAACGACGAGAGATAACCACAACAAACACAACAAACCATACAACAAACTCATGTCAAGCAAAGTTTTCGTATGAATAATTCTTTCAGATTTATTAACTGATATTTAGGTCACTGGCGCAACAGGAAACGTAGGCGCTCAAGCCGTTCGTACACTCGTCGCAGCAAATGTCCCAGTTACCATCTACGTTCGTGATGAACCAAAAGCTCGCAAACTATTCGAAAAAGAATTTAATTCTGGACTTTTGTCAGTTGTACAAGGAGACTACACTACTTTTGACGCTTTCTCCAAGGGCATCCAAGGTCACGAACGATTGTTGATGTCCATTGCAGACATAAACATTGTACCACAAGTCATGGGCAAGTTTGCCAACTTGGCGTACACAGCCGGTGTCAAGCAAGTTGTAGACATCTCTGGATTCAATGTCAAACATTTTAATGGTAGTGGTGATATTAGCTTGCAAGCAGGAAGAGGAGAAAATGCGATCAGAAAAGAAGCAGAAGAACAAGGAGGTTACTTTGTCATCATTCGAGGTGGTGACTTTATGACAAACATTCTACGTGGTGAGGCGCACAGTGTCAAAAGCTACAACAAGATCCGAAGTGCAGCCAAGGAAAGTAGAATCACAACACTTGTAGATCCAAGAGATGTTGGAGATGTCGCGGCATCCATTTTGTCAGACAATATCGAAAAGCATGGTAACACAATCTATGATTGTCAAACTGAAGCGCTGTCGTACACTGAGCGCATTGCGATCTACTCTAGAGTTTTAGGACGTAAGATTGAATATGAGCAAATTGGAGTTGTTGAAATGTACAACACATTGGTCCAGTATGGAATCAGCCATAGATTAGCGTATGATTACATCAACTTGAGTCAATCCAACTTTAATGACCCAACACCACAAATTGAGATTCTTTTGAAGAAAAAGCCACGCACATTCGAAGATTTTGTACACGAATATAGAAGCGCGTTTGAATAAACATGTTGATTGTACAATGCATTGACAACATCTGTTTGTTTACTTCATGACAATTAGTTGCTTTAAGTTAATGGAAAAAGATCATGTTATATCTTTAAGAACTGAAAATCAATATTCCTACAAAACGTATATGGAGAACAGTTCGTAGTTAACGTAAAGGTTATCGTTTTGGAAAAAGCTGTGGAAGCAAAAATCATGGCTGGAGAAATCGGGCATCGATCCCGAGACCTCTTGCAT
>JAESGV010000706.1_pt1 | contig 14454 bp, 7 predicted proteins | sample 9269781 | NCBI WGS metagenome assembly JAESGV01 (sample SAMN15741586, study PRJNA653496) | algae metagenome | isolation source: Tildeniella torsiva UHER 1998/13D and co-occurring heterotrophs from... | place: Slovakia: Slovak Paradise National Park, Hrabusice, Kosice Region | collected 2000-01-01 | reverse complement strand
TCTTCTTTTTGAGTCGTTGTACAAAATAGTTGGCTTGCATGTATAGTTCTGGTGGTTCACCTGATGATAACATATCTTCTGGTTCTTCTTCAGTAGGTAGTGGTGGATCTAGTGTAACACATACAGCCAGTGCAGTGTTGATAGATGGATCAATCACATAGCCTAATCGTACAGGTGGTGTTTTTACTCTAAATGTTCCCAATATCTGTTTGTTCTGATATAAAATTTCAAATGGAATACTAAATGACCCTAACCATCTAAACTCTGCTCTACGATTTGTAACATGAATATCACGTTCATCCTTTTTGTTATGTATGGTGACTTCATCGAAAATGTCAAAATATATTTCTTGATTAATCAAACTCAACATTTGAGGAGAAAAGTCATCATTGGGTGGTTCAAATGGGAATTGTAGTGTTTGATTAAATTGTGGAAATGGTCCTTCTGTAATTTTGGTTTTTCGACTATAGTTACCAAACGATACAGTAACAAATGACAATACACGTTCAACATGTTCACCTTCTTGTTCATTTTCTTCCATGACTGCTATATTCTCTCGTAAATAGAATTCTTCTTCTTTTGTTTCATCAGGTACTGTTTCTGTTCTTCTCATAGTCTTTGACATTGCTTCTTGTTCGGCAAATAATGCACGATTCTTGGCATAGTTGGTATAGGCATCGTTATCATCTGATGTTCGTAGTGGAATATTATATCCACGTATCACTTGTACAATGATATTACACTTGGTTACCATACTTGTTACAGTTGTTAATCGATCAATTCGTGATGGTCTTAGTGGTCTCATAGGTTCCAAGAATGTTGTTAACCATGAACTACTTGAGCTAAACTGTGGTATAGGTGGTTCTGATACATATTGTGATACTTTGATATTATTCTTGACCAAACGTTGTGGCTGCTCTTGCTCTTGTCTTTCTTTTGATAGTTGACTACGTACACGTTGTACATATTTACTACGTAACTTATCATGGGATAAAAATGAATCTGCAATCTTGGATTCATAATCCTTGACAAATGAGGCAGTAATGAGTTCTTCGTCCAATGGTACTTGTATGGGAACTTTTTTACTCTCATATCGTAATTTTAGTAAATGCAATCGACGTTGATAGGTATGATCACGTGCGCCTTCAAAGAACATGGCATCGTCTTGTTGTGCCAAATGAAATCCCTTACTCGATATAATATCATCATCAATGGAATCAACTGCTGATAATAGACCTGTATTGTTGGGGTCATTTGGATCAATTCTGTTGCCCTCCATCCATTTCATAACTTTCTGAATACTTAGTAGATCACGTGCTGTTGGTTTAAATTCTTTCATAGTTGGTGGTTCAGGTGTATCACCTATCCAATTGATATTAACATCGACTTGACCATTACAGTTGTGTGAAGCAGCTGGATTAGCAAATGATTTCTTTATCCACGAGAACCATGATGATGGTTGATTATCAGGATGTTCTGGATCCCATAGTGGAACATGTGGTAGCATGTCAGTAAAGTGTAATTTCTACTAGTGTTAATAATAATCAAATCAACATACTTGTGAATTTTTCACATCAGAGTGATGACCAGGTATAGCGACAAATACAGTAGCAATCTTTCTATTCTTCAATGTACCCTTTTCCCAAATATTCAACGAAACAGAATCAGGCCACTTGACCACTGTACATGGTATAATTTCATTGACCTATATTGTAAATCAATCGAATATAACATACTTTGACAACAAAATAACTACCATCTACACATCGTAGAGGTTGCGCTGTTGTTGAACTAACTGGTACATTATTGATAACCAACTCTACCAAATATTCTTTTGATTTGATTGTCTTCATTCGATTCTTTTCCTGTACTGATAACTCTTCTTCTTTTGTTAAATCACATTTACTAATAACTGGTACTAGTTCTGGTGCTCCTGGTTTTCTTCGACAAGTGAGTAAACGTGATCGTATCTTGTCATATTCTGCATCGATATCGAATTCTAGTCCTTCTTCTTCCATTTCTAACAGTTCTTCTTTGATATCGTGTTCTAGAATATTATCATCATCGTCATGTTCAATCTTTTCAAATTGTATTCTAACATTGCACGTTGTTAAATGGTTCTTTTCTCTGATACTCTTGATTAGTTTCCATTTACTCGCTATATTGGCAACTAGTCCTAATTGTCTATACTCTTGACTCTCTGCTTCTACTCGAATCTTTTTCAATTCTGCTCTAATATTTGACATCTTCTTCAATCGTTGATCAGTTGCAGAATATACATTCTTTGACTCTAATTCTCGTAGTTTTTCAAGTTCTGTCGTCAATGCCTTAAAATTAATAAAATGAAATGAACGTACAACAACTCGTTCCTTGTAGTACCCTAACAAATTCTTTTCTCTTGTATCCAAAAATAACGAACACATTCCTACAATCTGTTTGCAATGAAACTCCTCTTCTGACATCAATGGGTGATCATGAAAGGCAATCTTTTTTACTTCAATTTCCAAATAATACATTTTATAGTTGGGTGTAGCTGTTGTATCGTGAGAGTATGGATTAGTTCTCTATATTTTGTTAGTACATATGATGCATACTTGTAAATCGAGTACTTGTGGAGAGTCAAACGCATTCTCTTCTGGTTTAGTAAACACTAGTTTGTATGGATTCATCAGTTGGGGTAAATGACCATCTTCATCAAAGAATCGTTCAATACTATTATAAGAGTACATTTAAAGTACTTACCCATTGTCTTGTCTAAGGAACCGTTGCTCAATAATGTGTTCTCGATTATGTAGTAAATATGGTTTCTTGGGTACAAAGAACCCTTCTGCCTTTTTATCGACTTGCCGATATGTACTACCATACATTTCTTTTAGATCAGCCATTTTCTTTTCCACTATTTCAATCGTTTGGATACACAAATCTGCAGTAGCATTGTCTGATATTTTCAACATGCGAGCATGAATTTTTTGTAGTTGTTCTTTTTGTCGTTTCAATTTTGATATGATACCCTCTACAGCAGGAACTTGATTACTAACAGTAACGAGTTGTAATACTTGTTTGACTTGTAACTCGATCGAGTTAATTCGTTGTGGTGGACAAAAAACTAGCTCGATCTGTTTTTCTTCTTCTTTCTACAATAAGTATGAATGATTATAAATACCTTTGGTTCCTCGACAACTGGAGCTTCTTCAACAGGGGTAGCTATTAGTGGTACGTATTCCTGTTCTTCTACATCAATTGCTTCTTCTAACATTTCTAATCGACTTTTCGTTTTTCTTTTTTTCTTATTTTTTGGACTAGCACGTATTGTCTCTTCTGGATTATCATTAATTAGATCCTCTTCTTCAATTTCTCTTCTGGCTTTTCTACTCTTACCGGTACCAGGTCTAGACGAACTTTTCTTTTTTCTTCTTCGTTCAGAAGATGGTCGATCATTGATTTCTGTATTTCGAATAGGTGTTGTAGGTTCTACATCTTTTTCGTACACATCAACTTGTTCAATATTGTCATCCATCCGTTTGTAAAATATTGGCGGCTTTATTCAAACTCGCGATATACAAAACAATATGTATTCGCCGACTTGCATTTTGCTACCGTGTTAGAAGGTTCACCACTTGCTTGTTGTCAAACATCACCACGTAGTTGACCCAACAACACGCAACAAAAAGCTCCAGAACAGAGCCATGATACCTCTCTCGTCAATCGTTTTTAGACCACCAACGCCATGTATTTCATACAACAAACCACACAACTCGCGAACACACGATAAAAAGATTTTAAACGACTTTTTTTGGTTACCCGCTTCAAGCCAAGAGTTGTGTTGTTTTTTCGCATCGTTTGATGGAAATTTGAACCACAAAACAATTTTATTCAGTCATGGTATAATAGACGTAAGGCTGTTAACAATGTAGGTAACGCAGAGGATGTTGGTCAAAACGTGAATTGGATAAAATATTTGTCAAAAACATTGGAGGTATACTCGACAACTCGTCTAACATAAAAAGGTTAATGTTATTGCATACGACTATGAAGGATACGGTCACTCAACTGGTCAACCCACAGAAGCAGGAGCACAAACAGACATTATCGCAGTGTACAATTATCTTCGAAAAGACTTGAGAATACCAGCAAACGATATTTATTTGTATGGACGCTCACTAGGAGGTGGTCCCACTATACATTTGGCAACACAAGTGGCCAAAGAGCAAAACGAGAATATAGCAGGTGTCATTTTACAAGTATGGTGAATGTTAAAAAACTAACACATACAGAGTGCATTTACTAGTGCTATAAGAACCAAAGTAGGTGGAGGGTTGTACGACTACTTACCATCATTTTTAATAACTGATGTTTTTGACAATATATCACGTCTACAACTAGTGCACCCCAATGTACCATTCTTGTTAATGCATGGAAAACTAGATACAGTAGTTCCCTATCAACATGGTTTAGATATGCACCAAAAATTGAAGAGTTTAAGAAGAGTAGTAGAGTTTGTACCATTTGAATTGTCAGGTCATAATAATGTAAGTATTTTGTTAAAATGTTAACGCGTATAGATGACTGCCACACATCTCGATTTAATGATGTAAGTTTTTACTTTCAAATAACACTTGCGTATAGAGATAAAATGGATCGTTTTGTCAATCCGCAAAAATATTAAAACAATTTTTTCCACTTTCTCTTTGTGTTTTCTTTGTCGGCTGTTGTTGGTTTAGAAATGAGTGGTTTTACAGGTGGTGGTAATTCTACACGGCGTTGAATGTTTTCAGAAAATCGAACTTGTTTTCTCTGTGGAGGATCTGTTTTCCGTAGACAGCTCTTTATAGGTGCATTATGTTTGTTCATGGCGTTGTTGGTATTGTGTAAACGTCTACAGTTGAGCTAGTGTTTGCAAGCTGTTTAAGTTGACCAGAAAAATGGACAGCTATGCTATCAAGACACCAGTTCGCGAACCAGAATTTTTTGGGCGAATTGCCGCTGTAAATGATATATGGGAAGGTTTTATGAATAACCTTTATTTTCTATCAGAACACGGAGTGGTTAAATCTCGTCCAATGCGCCACATGCATTTTTTCGAACAGTTGTTCGGTGCTGGCAAATCCAGAACGGCTTATGAGCTGGTTAATTCATTGAACAGCCGCTTCACACAAATTTCGCACAGTATTCTTGCCAAAACTGATCCAACCGACGAAAAGAAAAGGGCTTTCATTTCTTCGATGCTGTGCCACTTCAAAGAAGCAAGGCTTTTTAACTCTTTTGATCCACAAGGCCTATTTGAATATATTATACTCGCCATACACCAGCAAATGAAGATCGATACAAGAAGTACAGAGTCACGCAAGTTTGAAGTACTAGTTTCGCAACTGTTCGATCTATTTCGTGAGAGGGACATAAAGTACGTTGTACTGCACATAGACGAAATAGTTCCGGACAGACTGTATGCGACTGATCTTATTAGAATGTTGGTAATTCTGGAAGAAACAGCATTATGTGCTGGTATTTACTTGCAGTGTATTCTTTCAGGTTGCAGATCCAAAATGTTTATGTACCGCGAAGAAGATGTTTTTGTGCGCATGAAATGGATATACTTGGAGCCGCTAGAATTGTCACATGTAAGGAACATGTGGGAGAACGTAAAAGAAAGCCTTGTAAAAGTCAACATTAGTGACGAAATTCAAGACTATTTTATTGAAAGACTCTATTGTCAAACAGGTATTTATTGTTTCACTGTTGCTAATGACTGGTGGTTGGCCTAGGTTGGTAATGTATACCTTTGGAACGTTGATGAACATGAGCTTCCGTGCAAAAATATCGCTGATAGACAGAAAAGATATTGATGATTTTATTGACGTAAAAATGCCTGTTGCTCTTCTGCATGCTGCGGAGTACAGCACTGAACGCTTAGAGAACGACACAGACGTCTTGTTCAATTTTTATCTGTGGTACAAATGTGGGGTAGTTTTCAGCATGCACGACAAAATATCGGTACAAGAATATGAAACAATTGTAGTAGACGAATTGGAGGATCTACCATTTTACTGGACTCAAGTCGAACCTGATAGGTACAAAGTAGATTGTCCCAAATACATCCTGAACAAAATTGAAAGAGAACAACAGTTTGAGTATCGATTCCGTTTACTTTCTCGTTCGAGGCCTGCCACACAACAAGATGAAGCAGCAACAATGGTAACGAGACTTTTGATTGCTCATTTATTCTGCAATTCTACTCGGAGAGCATTTCCATCCTGGATGCTAGATCTTTTGGATGATAATACACACAAAACGGCGATACATTATCATAGTATACACAAAAAAGCGACGCTAGAGATACTACCACCAGTCGACATTGCATCTCAAGAGTCAGGCAATAATGGACATTTCTTGCTACGTAAGCCATCTCTGCCACCATCACTTGTACAAAGGGTGCTAGAAGATCTCTACGAATTACCTTTTATACTATCCTCGAGTTCAAGTTTCAGTGATGCATTTGTTTTATGTAGAGGAGCTGTACTTTGTTTGGCTTATTCCCATCGCTTCTTGACTGTGAATATTCTTTCTGATGAAATTCAAAAGTGTGCATTTGCGCATGATAGTGAAAAGCCATATGTATTACTTGTTATAACAAGTATTTGTCCAGAACTTTCAAAGTTTTTTGACGTTGAAGGAGTGTTGAGACTGCAACAAGGCACTTATCACATTTTTGATGAATGCATGGTGAGGTACAAAGAGCAAGTTCCAGTCGGTGTCTTTTTCAACGGCAAATACTGTAATCTGAAGAATGAGACAACAAAGTCTACATTAGAATTACACGGCAAAACGTATCACATGGATATGGATCAAAATTATCAGGTATATGCTACTGGCAATATTTTTGGTACCATACAAGTATGTAATAACTTGCAAGTGGTTATTTTCAATCAACAGTATTCTCAAGTATTTTTCGGTAATGATATCTACACTGACTTACAGAATGCTGTTGATGGAGACAATACCAAGAGACTTGAGGCACTAGCTCGGATTTCGTTCACAACGTCACGTTATGCTATTTACAGTAAGTTAATTATGTTTCTAATTGATACAGGGAAACCAGAAGTTGTATACAAGTTAATCTTTTTAACACCACGCATTGAAGAACAAGGACAAAATGTGTTAGTAACAATGGATTCTAATTCAGATTTTGAATCGTTTCAAATGTTAGCTACTGAGCAGCTAAACGGAGCCCATTTAATGGTTACCCGTAGAGAATTGGGTGTAACTGTAGAAAGAGTTTTATTCTACAATACAAGTGGTGCTAACGTTACAAAACAAACATTCAATCAAGTTCAAAATGAAGAAATACTTATATATTATATTTTAACAAAATAAATACTTGAAATGATAATAATTAATAATACTTCAGCTAGATAATACACCTGGGTTGATTTAAGAAATAGACCCACTTAGCCCCACTTAGATGAGTAACAACCCTTAAATATAATCAGACATCCTTAACTATTGTTAAACAATAAACTGTTATAACAAAACTCTTATTTTTTCAGATGTTTTACCTCAAACTACCAAAAACCAGCTAATTATAATAAATAATATCAAAGATAAGAAATAAAGCAGATAAGTAACAGATATTTAAACAGAGTTAAACAATATTAGTTAATGTTAAACATTATCTGCAGCAAAACTTAATTGTAAAATAATAGCTATTTTTAATATTATCTTAGCTTACATATTTTTATTCTTATTTATTATTCTTGCTTATTTTTAAAGTAATATATATTAGACTTTATATCTTTTATTGTTTGTATTTAAACAATTTATCCTTTTGCTTTATATATTATTAAATGTTTTATATTTAATGCATACTGCTAAGAAATACAAAAAGAAAATTAAACAAGCTTATTAATATCTATATATATTAAATAAAAATAATAAAAAGCTAATTTATTATATAAATTTACTTTATTTTATTTATTTTAATATTTTTTTAATTATTATATTATAATATAAGTGTATTTTTTTTTGAAATAAATAAAAATACAGTTTAATATATTTGCTTATATATTTTAAAAGAATTTGTTAATAAATTTAATCCCTTTGATATATAATTTAAGAGAAATTGATATAAATCTGTTATTGTATAAGATTTAAAGGGCTTTTATATTTTAATTGCAACCTAATAAATTAAAGCTGAAAGAATACAATAGGTTTAACACCAAAAATAAATGTACTTTAAAAAATATTACTTAAAGGAAATGATTAATCAAACACCAATAACATGTAAAAAAAATAAAGACATATTACATTAAAAAGTTGCTTTCTGTTGTCTTAAATTTAAGCAAGCATAATATTAATATGCATTCTTTTTATTTATTTTTAAGTAAGTAAGAAGTATATATTTAGAACAATTCTAATGATAATACACAGACGTTATGTTTTATGCAGTTTATTATAAAATACTTTAAATACTATAAATTTTAATTAATAGTAGGTTTAATTAAGTAACTAAATTGCATACAAACAAACTACACTTACAGTAAAATAGTCGACTTAACATCAAATTCAAGCAAGAAAGTTACATTACAGCAGTAGGTTACTCTTTGCTATTTTAATCTTATTTTAGGTAAGCATTAAATTTATGAGCATTCCTTTTGTCTGTACTAAATTAATTAAATGTACATATTTAAAGCAGCTTTAATTATAATATGTGCATATCTGTGCAATTTAATATTAAAAACTTAAAATGTGATTTACTTTGTAATATACCAAATACAATAAACCGCATTTTTAAACATAATTGAAAATAGATCTAATTAACTTTATAACTAAATAAACTTAACTGCACTCTTGTTTCTAGTTAAATAATGTCTAAAAGCTTAATTTGGCACAGTTTAATAAGAACAAACTGTCTGCAATAAAAAGTGGTCAACTAGTAAAAGATCTTTTTCAGTTATAAACAAAAATGCAACCTGGTGTGTTTAGTTTGTATTGAAATAAACTACACTTGAAGTTCTCAATAATAAATTGCACCGATATGCACATGTCTTTATTAATGCCTTTCCGTCTATGTACATTTAATTTGCCTGAAAAAGGACATTCACCCCTCCACTTAATTTTCTGTTTGCCCTTGTGGGGTAATGGATAACGGAGAGCGACCCTCTGATGTGTGTCGCTTTCCTCTATCTATTACCCCATAAGGGAAAATGGAGAAGTAAGTCGAGATGTTTATGTCCTTTTACGGGCAAATTTTATATACTTGAACAGAAAGGTATTAATAAAGACATGTGCATATCTGTGCAAATTATTCCAATACAAAACTTCTGCGCGCACGTAATCAATAATAAATTGCACGCAAACAAACTGCACTTACAACAAAATGGTCAACTTAACGCCAGAAACAAGAAAAATAACGAAGTCACATTACAATAGAGAGTACATTATCCATTACCGCATATGGGCAAACGGGAAAATTAAGTAGAGGGTGAATATCTATTCTCGGATAAATCATATGTAAACAGACAGAAAGGTATTAATAAAGACATATATATCTTTTTCAATTATAAACAAAAATGCAACTTGGTGCGTTTAGTTTATTTTGAAATAAACTGCACTTAAAGTTTTCAATAATAAACTGCACACATATGCACATGTCTTTATTAGGACTGCTCTATATATGTACATTTAATGTATCCTAAAATGTACAATATGAACGCATATAAGTCTAGTGCTTACCAAATAAGGGTTAAGATAACGGAGAGCGACCCTCTTATGTGATGTGACTTCGTTTTTTTCGCTTGTTTTTGGCGCTAGGTTGACCATTTTGTTGTAAGTACAATTTGTTTGCGTGCAGTTTATTATTGAAAACGTGCGGTGCAATTTAGTTTATTTAGTTTATAAACTTACTATTGAAAAAGATCCTATGCATATCGGTTCAATTTATTATTAAAAACTTCAAGTGCAGTTTTATTTCAATATAAGCTAAACGCACCAAGTTGCATTTTTGTTTATAATTGAAAAAGATCTTGTGCAATTTATTTGTATAGACCTGCGCAGTTTATTGTCTGTACTAACTATCGGAAAAGATCTAATGCAATTTGTTTTATGATTATCTTGCACGATACGTTACAATACATTTATAATTACATATCTTAAAGTAGATTCTTAAGGGTGCTCTTTAGGATTTCTGCCCTAATATGAGAGATATTAAGGTGTATACTATACAGACAACTAAATTATACATATATGATAGTATTAAAATGATATATAGCATATTAAAAACATTTCTTTCAATTTAATACAAAAATGCTTCAATTGTAGTAGAGCTTTTTCAATTTTAAATAAAAATGCAGTTTGATATACTTAGTTTATTTTAAAATAAATTACACTTAAAGTTTATAATAATAAATTGCACTGATATGCACCTTTTTTTATTAAAACCTCTTTATATAACAAAGAGCAACTTTTTGATGTAATATAACTTTTTTTTCCTTGTTTTTAGTGTTATATTAACTATTTTGTTGTAAGTACAGTTTGTTTGCATGCAGTTTATTATTAAAAATGCGCAGTTTATTTATATGCAGTTTAGTTTATTTAATTTATAAACTTATTATTGATAAAGATTTAATATATTTCATATTAAGTTACATTTTTTTCTTTTTTTTTACTTAGTATTATAATAAACTAATATAATTTAATAATAGATTTAAATATAAAATATAATGAAATTCAAAAAGTTTATTTCTCTAATTTAAAGTTGTTAAAATACAAAGTTTAAGTTAAATGTATTTATGTATAGCAGAATTATAAACTTAATATTGAAAAAATCTTTAAATTTGCCTTTTAATATGAATTAATATTGATTGTTTTATTAGTTTTTAATTTTAAATAAATCGTTTTATTGTAAATTTATATTATCTATATTAAATATATTAATATAAAAAAATCTATATATATATTTGTTTAATATACTTTTTAAATATTATTAAAAGAAGTAATTAATTTATATTAATAATAGTTTTACCTAAATAAAAGATTAATTAATTAAATATGTAAATATAATTGAAATTAATAGTTAATATTTTTACTTTTATAATTCTGTTATAATTTTAAACTTGATTAAATAATTATTAATTATAAAGTAAGAATTATAAAAACAGTTATATTCTTTAAAATATAACCTTATATATTTTAACATATTTATATAAGTTTTTTTAAAAGAAAAAATCTCTTTATTTTTATAATGTATAAAAGGGAAAATAAAAAAGGTAAAATGTAATTCTTTTTTTAATTGTTTTATAAGTTATTAACTGAGTAAAAAAGTTCTTCATTGTGCTGTATATGAGCAAGTTTGTTGTTTGAATCTATCTTGACACCATTTTCAGTGCAAAAGCAAACTTTATCTACTGGTAGATAAAATTCCTGATGTGTTATTTTTTTGTGTGTTTCATTTATCACTTTGGTTGCCAGTAACCGGAAAACTTGAAAATCTGTACCTCTCAATCGCAATAAGGCATTTGGTCCTTGTCCCTCTATTGTTGGTGTTAAACAAATAATTCTTGACCCGTTATCCATTTTTCTTCTTTTTTTAGGTCTGACTAGTGGTACTGGTGATGTTGAAAGTGCGGTTTGGGTAAGTGCATCAAGTCTTGCTGTTTTGTTGTCACTAGTAGCAACTAAAAAGTCATGATATAGTTCATCATCTAGTAAGCGTCCAAACTGATCTATAACCACTTGCAATTTAGCATATACTTGTAGTACACTGATTGGACGATCATTTACACGCACTTCCATTTCTTGCTCGATATCCATATAATACATTTTCCCATGCAAAAAGAGTATAGATTTAGTAGCTTCAGTCCTCAACTTGATATGTTTGCCGTTGACGAGTACCTGAGTTGGAGTAAAGTCCTTGTAGCGAACTATACAATCGTTAAAAATGTGATATGTACCTCCTCTCAATGTCAACACTCCATCGGAGCCTATAAACTTGCCAAGCTCTGTACAAATGGTTGTTGCGAGTACCAGCAACAAATATCGCTTGCTCCCTTGTGCGTGCTGTACACCACACTTGTTAATCTCATCCTGCAGAACCTCTACTGATGATAATTGTTTGCTGTACGCAAAACATAATATAGTCTCTTTGCACACCAAGTACGCATCGCTACAGCCCGAGCTAGTACCTTGTGCAAAGGTGCAAAATTTGATCTGTTCCAAGACGCGTTGTACAAGCACCGGTGATAGTGAAGGTTTTTCGAGTAACTCATCCACATTGTTACCCAATTCTTTAGAATCAATATCCACTGGTGGCAACATCACCAATGATGCTTTGTAATGAATTTCATTTCCCACATGTTTGTCAATAACGGATGGCAGGTTTTTAGATGTCGTGTTGCAGAAAACATGTGCAACCAATAGCCGTATCAACATTACTGTACGTTCACTCTCTTGAGTGGCTGGTTTCTGACTTGACAATACTGCAAATCTATAATCTTCGCCATGTTCGCGCTCAATAAACTCTTGAATGAACATGGGACTATCTACTTTGTATGTTTCAGGTTCTACTTGTACCCAATAAAATGGAAGCTCTAGCAATACGTCTGCCACAGTTGTACGGTCTGGAACATGTATTTCGTCTCGCATGCTAAATGGATCACCACATTTACCCCATAGATAAAAGTTGTACAATACGTTTCTGTTTTGTGGTTTCATTCTACAAGTACTATACTCTGTTGCACACTTTAGTGCTCTTGGTACGATTTGATCGAGTACGTTATCCACTTCTTGCTTGCCCAAAATGATTGATTTTTTTGTATTTCCATTAATATTCATCATCACTTTGAAGGTGTACATAACCAATCGAGGCCATCCGCTTGTTTTATGAAATAGTTTATCAACAAAATAATCAACTATAGTATCGGATATTGATATTCGAGAATAGGACTTGGCTACAGTTTCCCACATTCGACGTACGTGTAACGGATTGAGTGGTTCGAGATATACCCATTTCATCCTTACGTTAACATCCCTTTCATTTATCCTAAACATCTTTGCTCTACATCCTGAGAGAATGCACTGTAAATAAATTCCAACTTGTGAGGCTTTTTCTTCAAGTGTTACTAGATCTCTGATGATTTTTACAGCTATCACGGGATCTGATACCATCTCATCCATGTTCAACACTACACACCTTATACTCTTTGCTTGCAACCGTATCAGAAGCTGTGATACTAACTCTTCATACTTGACGTAAAGGTGTTCACCCAACTGTAGCTGCGAATTAAAACTGCAAGCTATTGAATGAAATCCACCATCTAGAGCGGGTGCAGTGGTGACAAATGAGGCTGACTTGAAAGCGGAAAGTACTGGCATTATAAAATTTGTTTTTTCCTGGTCTGTAGTTTTGGTGATAATATAATCCAAAATATGGTCATAGTGCAGTTGCAATAGATTGACTAATTCACATGCTGTTCTGCTTTTTCCAGATCCGTATAATTGTTCGAAATAATGCATATAGCGCACTTGAGACAATTTGCTTTTTGATAACAAGTATAGATTATTCATGAAGCCCTCCCACACCTCACACGCAGCGTCAAGTCTCCCGAAAAATTCTGGTTCACGTAAGACAGTGAATATAGCTGTGCTTAGTTTTACTTCCATAGATGATGGGTCTTCGCGTTAACCGTTTTTTGGTGCAAAGTTGAAGTTTACCACCGGTTACAACAAATGTTGAGGGTCATTATTCACGAGTTAATTTTTTCAAATACCAGTACGTCTACCTTGGTGCGATTGTATCCATTGGAGTTAGACGCAGTTTTATTCTCTTTCACCGTTAGTGTCATATGCAAACTTACTGGTCGGTTGTGATTGCTTTTCTCGGGTACTTTGTACTTGGCGAATGCAGTAAGTGCAAACTTGGTGATGGAGTGACTTCTGTCCACAAGCTTGCCGGTATTACCAAGTAATAGTTTTTAATTGTCCTAACAGTTGTTCAAGTTTCGTCTTATCTTCTAATGATTGGTTTACACTCGAGTACTCCTCTACTAGTGGTACTAGTTGTTCGAATAATGTGTATTCTTGTTCTCTTGGTAGTAGGGGAACCAGGTATTGTACATGTCTCCATGACATAAACAACAGCAGCTGTCGATTATTCAATATCATGTACTGATACAATGACCCTAATAGTTGTTGTGGATCAATTATATGAGGGATAACAGCATGTAATTGTTCTTTAACTTGATTCAAGAACTGCCTCTCTTTCTTCTTATCAATAGTCTTTAAAAATATGTTGAGTTGATGTGCTGTTTTGTCTAATTCTTGAATAAACGTATCAATACTTGTAGGTGTAGCTGGTTGTGTTAACACACTATACAGTGTACTAATGGACTGTCTTGTTTGTTTGCCAGATGCTATCTTGATCACTTGTTCGATGTTTTGAGTCATGGTACTTTTCTGCTTGTC
>JAESGV010000705.1_pt1 | contig 14466 bp, 14 predicted proteins | sample 9269781 | NCBI WGS metagenome assembly JAESGV01 (sample SAMN15741586, study PRJNA653496) | algae metagenome | isolation source: Tildeniella torsiva UHER 1998/13D and co-occurring heterotrophs from... | place: Slovakia: Slovak Paradise National Park, Hrabusice, Kosice Region | collected 2000-01-01 | reverse complement strand
CTTGAGAATGCATCTTCGCGTTTGCGTTGAAGAACAGCAACACAGTTCTCTGCAAATTGTCGTGTGAATTGTCTGATTCCTTGATACGCTTGTCTTAACAATATCGCATTTTCCATGACTTCTTCCGAAACTGGTTTCTTTATCATTTCCGCACTACTTGGGGTAACGACAGAAGAAAGATTATCACTTGACGAGATAAAATCGTCTAACGAAATAGAATCACGTTCCTGGGAATTACTTTGTTTTGCTTTCTCATCTTTTGGTTTTGCACACGATTTTTCTATTATTTCTTCTTCCTCCTTGACAACTAGATTTGCGATTGAATCCCATGATGATAGTTCGATCTTATCGGCATGGAGTGCCAATTCACCTCCATCAGAAAGATTCTCGCTTTCCTCTTCTAATATTTGTAAAAGAAGCTTGAGTAACTGTTCGTGATCGGGATCGTGTTCGATTCCGATGATGCATTGGAATAAAGCCTCATGATGCTCTTCTGCGAGTGTAAGATTAATCTTTGTTGATATCTCGTATGAATCGGCAGAATCGGGATGTAACTGTGCGAGTATGGAGCATTTATATCTTGCCTCCTCTATTTTCTCATCAAAATCAGTCTGTGATTTGATCCTAACTAATGACTCTATGTAGTCTTTCAGATACGTTGCATTCATTGGCTCTAAGTCAACACTCTGTGAGAGTAGTGTCTGCGCTTCTGTCAACGCTTCCATATTGGGTTGTTTTGCATCATAAACGTCTTGAAGAATACTAATTGCCTTGTCGTAGTTTTCTTTTGCGTTCTCTGCTCTTTCTGTGCGGTCACTTAGATCTTCCTGAAGTGCTTCCAACGCAGCATGGCCTGGCTCAATGTACAGTCCTTCTTTGACGGTCTCAGCTGCTAAATCGTATTTACACAAGTCCATTTGTGCCATTGCTTTACATATGTAACATTCGATTTCAATGGGATCGATTTCCTTGGCTGTATTGGCATCACTCCACGCTTGGTTCACTCTGCATAATGATAACAATATTCTTGACCTTCTGCAGTAGTACAATGCGTTTGTTGGATGTAGCGACAATGCTTCAGAGTATAGTCGGTACGCCAAGTTCAAATTGTTATGCTTGAGTGCGTCTTCTGCATCTTGCGACTTGTGAAGTGCTGTAGACCACTGCTTTTCTGTTTCTATCAACTCTTCTAGTCGTGCTAGCATTTTTTCACGATATTCACCACCGGTACTCAAATCTAAACCTTTTCTAAACGTCTCTTTTGCTTGTCCAAACTGTTTTCTTTTGAACTCTATCAAGCCTTTCAAATAGATTGCTTTCAGATTAGTTGTGTTACGCTTGAGTACGGACTTGACATCGGCTAACGCTAGTTGTGGTCTATTTGTTCTTATGTAAGCGTCGGCACGAGCGAGTAGCGCATCGTTGTCATTTGGTCGCAGTTGGAGCGCGATACTAATATTTTTGATACCTTCTTCTACATCTCCACCGGTTTTGATGATTTTTTCACCTTCTTTAAATGCAGCATCTGCTTCATCGTCTACTAGTTTGAGTTTGGCTCGATACCAAGTGTTATTTAGCGCTCGGTTATACGGTGAGTGTTGGTCCAACGCTAATGTGCACATACTCAGTGCCTCTCGTGGTTTCCCTAGTTTCAAAAGATTCTCGCACTGAAGAACTGAAAAGTGAGGAAACGTAGGTTCTAGCTTCAGAGCTTTTATAGAATCAGCCAAGCTACTCTCATATTGTCCTTGAGCATACAAACATTCTGCACGATCAAAGTATGCTGTACTTCTGTCGATTGCATCAGTATTTTCATCATCAGGCTCTTGAGCTACAGCTGTACCATTTGGTGATGTTGGTGTTGATGCAATAGAATCCATCACCTCTATTGCTTTGGTAAACGTGGCTAGAGCGTCTTTGCTCTTTGGATCTTTCTTGAACAATTCTCGAGCTTTCTTGCGTAATTTCTCATACTTGACTATTTCGTCTTTGATAGATTTTATTCGTACACTCAACTCGTTTAGTCTCTTAACAAACGTGTAACTAAGGACTAGATGTTGAAGCCATGACTCTTTCCTAGGTTTTTCGTACGTCGCAATGTTTTGCTTGAGGAACTCAATAGCATTATCATACAGGCGCAAACTACAATATGCTTTTCCACCGAGATCGATGATATCATACACGTGTACGTTCACACGATCAATCTTGTCTTCGTTTTGTCCCTTTTGATTCTTCATCGCAGATTCTCTACGATAAGAGAAGAGAATAGGGAAAATATTTTCTTCCATTGTTCGAATTGCATCTTTGCAAGATAGCGTACATTTCAAATGTTGCATTAGAATGTATTCTATGTGCGCTCTGATGTTATAAAAATCAGGACTGTACGGGTACTGTTCGATTGCAGTATCAATGAGCTCTGCTATTGGATCTACTCGCATCTTTAGTGATTTTGGAACTTCATCGTTGGAAAATCGTATACGATAGAGCAATGTAGCATTCATTTCTTTCTCCAAATCAATCATCATTTCTTTTGCACGATCAAATGACATTTTCGCTGAAGATTTCTTTCCTGATAGCTCACGCATCTCGTCAATCCGTGTCTGTAAAGCTTTAAATGCTTCTTCTGAAACTCTATCACGTGCTTGCTCTAGTACTACTATAGCATGCGAGTAGCGTCGCATGGTAAACAGGCAGTTGCTCAATGCCAGGTATGCATGTCTAGACGAAGGTGACAGTGCGACTGCCCGATATGCTTCCTTATATGCTTCTAGTACTTTTCCTGATTGGAGTAAAATTGTTGATTTTCCAACATGATAGGTGTGAGTTCGTGGTGCCGCTTGAATTACACTGTTTATAGTATCTAGCGCCTCGTTAAATCGTTTCTGCTCACCTTGTACAAGAGCGTTTTCGTAGGTAGTATGCAACTCTTCTAGTAGTTGTTTCTGCTTGAGTGTATTTTGCAACATGTTTTGCAACTCTTGAGCATGAGTTTCGTCAGCTTCATCTTGGTCATCTTCACTGTCGCTTTCTTCAGTAAGTTTATCTAGACCAGCACGAAGTGTTCCAATAGCTTTGTCCATCTTTTCCTTGTCTATTTGACACTGTGCGAGAATGTGGTACGCTCTCCAGTACCCGCTATCGATTTGAGAGATACTCTTCTCAACTGTCGCTACAGCATCTTTGTTCTTGTTGTTAAGCATGTATGCCTCTGCAAGAGCTGTGTTATACTCAACATCTTTATCGGGACACGCTTGTAATGCTTTCTTGAACGACGCTATGGCTTTTTCACACTCTGTATGATCATCAACATGATCGACAAAGTAGAAATCATCGTCCAAATGTGAATCATCAAGTAGAATCGTTAAAAACTCCTCTTTCTTCTTCCTATGTTGTTTCAAGAACTCTACTCCATCATTGTAGTGTGTAATTGCAAGTTCTACTTGCGCTTGTTCTTGGTCGATGAGCGTTTGTAGTTGTTTCATTTTCTCAATCGTATCTCTGTTTCGTTCTCTACTTTTTGCCAACGCTTTCCGTTTTAAACTCTCCTTGTCACCACCGACGAACGCAAATCCTTTGAACATGTGATTCCAACCATCGTTCACTTTTCCTACAGAAGTAAGTTCAGTACTCATAGCAGTATCCAAGTCCTGCAAGTGTTTTAGCGTATCATTGATATTCTCTCGTGCCTTGTCGTACAATCGCATCTTACTGTAGCAGTGTGCTTTCTGCTTACTAAATTGAATCCGTAACAGCTCGTAACCATGCAAATCCTTTTTATCCTCTGACTTTGATGATTCTCTAATAATCTCAAGCCCAGCGTCGCAGTCACGCAGACACTTTTTGAATCGTTTCATTTGTATTCCTGCTTTACTTCTTGCTTTTAACGCTTCCATAGTTTGTAGAGGTGTAAGACTACTTCTCTTTGCTAACAAGTTATCCAGTACGGTGATACAGTCACCGTTTTTCTGTTGTCCGTACAGTGCGATCGCTTTAACTAGTTTGAACTCTACAGAATTCTTATCGATTTCCAACCCTCGGCATGCATCATCGTACGCTTTAATGTATGCTTTTAGTGCCGAATAGTCTCGTGAACGTTTCGCCAGTGAGTCTACATCTTTCTCATCTTTGTGTATTTTGATGGTCAACGATTCAATATGCTTGACTAGTGCTTTTTCACCTATATCACCTTCTTCGTCTTCCTGTTTCTCTTTTTCTTTTCCAGTCACAGTAGTGACCATATCTGTTCCCAAATGCTTGACCGCTGATAACGATGCTGAAATGGATCTTTTGTGTTTTGGCTCTTTGTCCTCTTTCGTCTTCTTTTCACCTTCGTCGATAAAGATTTCTGTTTTACTCACTTTCATACTTTTCCTAGAACCAACATGAGCAATATCGAAAACACCTTCAGTGCTCATGGTGGCAACATCTTTCATAATTTTAAATTTGATTGAGTTTCCACCTCCTTGTATGATGACCGTCTTGTTCTTCTCGTCATATAGACAAATACCATCACGACGCGCTGACGGCCATGATTTTTTCACTTTGGACATACGTGGAATCTCTTTTATCTTTCCTGCGAAAAGATCCAGCATAAGCGCTTCTTTTCTGTAATTGTTTTGTCTGTATCCGCCGAATATTAAAATGCATCCTAGTCCAACGTAACATGCCATGTGTTCGCAACGTTCTGTCGGAATAATGCCATCAATCTTTAACGAAATTGGAAAGTTACTATCATCTATTGTAAGATCAACTGTTTTAGGAGTAGTTGGTGAGAGTGACTGCTGAGATTGCGAGTATTTTAGTTGTCTCCACTGACCAGTCGCGAAATGAAACGCCCATATGTCGTTATAAAACGTTCCAGCAAAGTTCATGATGTGCATCATATTTTGAACGAGATTTTCGTGGTCACTAAAACCAAAACAAACTATCATCAATGCGTCCTCTGAATCTACGTTGTCTGTAAGTTCTGCAGTATAGTACAGCGTTGCAGTGTGACCGTATCGTGCGTGTGGAGCAGTTATTGCTTGATTTGTTGTTGGAGAAAGGTGATTTGCGCTTATTAAATTCCACAACTACAAATGAGTCACGCTGTAGATAGATGGTACCTGTGTTTCGAAATCGAACACCCAAAAATCATCTAGTGTTGTTTTTCCATTATATCCGCCTAAAACCCACATTTGTTCATTGTATATTACTGAAGTATGCCAACAACGCGGCGACGGTATCTGTTTTTGGTCTGATGTAATTTGCCTCCAAGACCATTTTTTCGTATCTAGTATCCACACGTCATTAAAATAGTTTTTCCCATCAAATCCACCAAACAAAACGACTTCTTCGGTGATTTTAGGCTTTTTACCACTTTCTACTATATCTTCAGTCGTACGTAGTACTGCAGTTGTGTGACAACATCGTGGAGCAGGGTACTTTTCTTCTCTCTCTTTTGTTGGCGATTTTGCAACGTTTTCTTTTTTTACAAATAGATTACCAAGCGAGCTGCTCTTATGCATAGTGCCCTTAGAAACCATAGTAGTTTTCCAAGTAGAGCCATCTCTACTAGAAAACTCTATAACATCATTCAACTTGGTTTCAATTCCCAGTTTTGATTTGGTAGATCCTCCAAATACGTAGAATGTATGCTTAGTATCTGTTGGTGCAGTTGATAGCTGAAAGCTGCTATGCTGCCATCGCTCATCGAATGCGTCTCCTTGTATGTTATCTGCTATCTTCCATTCCATTATATTTCGCTTGCTAACTAAAGTTGACTTTAGAAAATAGAATGGGCTAAGAGATATTTTCTAACAGAGTGACAACGACAGGTTTTCATTTTGTCCTATAAATTTACTTTTTCATATTTAAAAAGAGCAGAAATGAAAATCTTTTTCTGATGCTCTTTCGAAGAGTAATTCGAAGCAAGATCTATCTTAAAACTGTTTCAAGATATTGATCACCAGTACAAAAATGGAATCATACGTTCCTGTAAATACTTTTGCTAAGATTGTAGCAGTCTTTATTTAAACTATGTTTACAAATCAAACTTTGCATTTCATGCTGATCCTGCTGTTCTTACTGGCAATTCTTGTCTTCTCTGGGCAATCAGTGCAAGAAGCAACAACCACAGGCAATCTTTACGCAGTTGTGGGGAGTGTCTACTTCAACGAGTCCATACCTTATCAAATAACGGCTTTACGTGCAACTCTATTCGTTGGCTCTAACAATGGTATATATGCACTTCAAAACGACAAGATTATCTCAACGTTCGGAAAGAATTTGGATGTACCAGCAGGAGTTTGTATTCGAGGCGAAGATCTGCTCGTAGCAGATTCTAAAGGCGTCTACAAGTTTCGAAACATCATCAAACAACTAGATTTAAAACTATTTAGTCACCAACAGTTAATGACTTTCGAAAAAGTCCATTTTCCACGAACCATCAAATCAAGTGGCGATGATATCTTAGTCACGCATGAGAAGAATGGCACTCGCATAGTTGTCAGCTTTCAGGAAAACGAAATTGGCTACTGTGTGCAATCGAAAGCAAACGCGTTTGGTTTTGGAAGAAGCAGAGATTCGTTATACTCTATCAGCAACAACAGCACGTCATGTGATTCTTATCTATCATACTTTGACAAAGGATGCACGACGGATACAGATAGACACAAATCATCTTTGGGATGCTTGGAGATTGTGAGTATGTCATACACTGACTACCCTATGTATATGAGCGGCGGATCGAAAGCAACGTATGCAGTCATAATCACAGCATCACAGAAGCTTGGTAAAATAGTAACTGTGAATCCATTGTTCAAAACACATTTTGAGCTTGTAGACTGACAACTCTGGATTCTGGTTTTCTGAGCATCGCTACAAGGCTATTTTCCATGTATCACTCACTCACGACTACGTGTTACCGTTTGTCGTGCTTCTCATAGGGTTTCTTGTAGCTGTTTTATTGTTTGGTATCATATTTTGTTTGTGTAAGGATCAGAAAGCATATAAGGAGTTACTATGAAGTGTCATGTAGTTTTCTTGTAGCATCAAAACTTTTGAGTCTTATTCGTCAACTAAGCAGATCTAGTAAACAAACCAGATGACCAGTAAGAGCAAGATCGCTGCATCGATCGTATCGTTCGTTCTTGCACTTCTCACTGGCGCTCCGTCAATAACTGGATCGTTTTTCGAGGATAACAGCGATGAAGCAAAGATTTGCAGACACAATACATTAGGAATTAGCTTTGTGAGCATACTTTTCACGCAAATCTATGTATACGTCTCGTTAACAGTCGACATAATAGAAACAAACTCCATAAAGTACGAACGACTCAAATTTAACAACTTAGGTGCAAATTTATCGCAAAATTACTGTTCGTATCTTCTACCTTTGGGTGTATCGTTCAATTGACTTCGATAATCCTCGAGTGTATCAACAAAGCCAAATTTGAACAACTATGTTTGATATTGAATATAATTGCACAAGTATTTTGTTTGATGGGCGCGTTTTCCGCAACACAAATTCATTATATGTGATCTCAGGGTACGTATGCGGTGGAGAATCTAATCCTCAGTGGAAAATGGTTGTTTTTTTGCTACTTGGTTGCTGTAGTATTTGGATTAGCAACAATTGGACTTTACATTGCAATCCACAACAACATGGTGAATTCCCAATTCGAAGTAGCCAAAAAAGAAGGTATCGCTGTTGCATTCCTATCTACATGAGCTGTTATCTACACGAACTTCGCGTTTGCGATTGTCCACGTGTCTCATTAGAAAGATTTCAGTAAAACGTTGCTTTGACTAAATTGTTATCTATGTTCTCATTTCATAAGTGCTGTTACTAACTTATGCTTTACGTGAAGCATTCATGAAGGTAAATACACTTTCTTCGACCTAATGCTATAATCATCAACAATTGTTTTCCATCCTAATTCCAGACCTGTACAGGGAGGCATTTGCAACAACTTTTGTTGCCTCTAGGTGGCGATAACTTGTAATCTTCAGTGGTTGAGTGGATTCTTCCCACTCAATCCAGTTAATAAATCGACAAGTAGCACTACTCGTACAGTCCTACCAACATCGTAAACAACTTTCTATAACGAAAAGCTGCAACTATTCAATCTAACGAAAAACTACTTGCTCAGAATTAGTAGCGACACTATCTGGGAAAAACAATAAAGAATTATTGAATATCCAATTCTATTATAGATGTACAACGATATAATTCTTGAATAATGTTTTCATCACTTAGTGAAGCAGCATCTATACCCAACCTGTTCAAACAGTTGTTTTGGCGGAGTCCTTCTATTCCTCGATCAGTTATCTCTACTTCAAAAATGCCACATACTGACAACTCGTTAAGCGTCGAGTTCTTTTCAAAGAGTTCATCCAAACTAACAAATTCATTAAAATTCAAGTTGACACTAGTTATTGTCGCATTTTCGGCCAATGCAGACATGAATTCTGTGGAAATTCCATTCCGCTGTAACTCTAGTGTGTGAACGTTTTCCAAATTCTCTACAAGCAACGCTCCATAATGATCATCAATGTTACACTGATCGAGTTGTAAATGTGTAATATTCCTAAGCATTTGTACCAACTCGTGAACCATTTCAACAGGACAAATCTCGATGGATGATAACGATAGTTTGGTGACTGTTTCTGGTAAATGTTCTAAAATAGCTAGTATCACATTATCATCTGTTGATCCGTATGCATAATTCATCAATGATAGTGATTCTAAATTTGTACACTTGTTCAAATATTTTGCCAAACTTGCGTACCAAACCGTAGGTGTACAACTTAGCGATAAACTAGAAAGTAGTGGTGGATAGTCACAATGTTCAATATTTCTACAGCTAATAGGATTCGATTGAACATTGAAATGTGTCAATGTGGAAAAATAAGCAGCATCGCTCGAGAGTAGTACGCTAAGTCCTTCGTCATCGATATTACATCCCACCAGCGATAACTGTTCCAAATGGTCAAAATAGGTTACAATGTGCTCACAATCTTTCTGTGAAAGCTGTTCCGTAATATGGAGTCTTTTCAGTGTAGAATTCCGACCTGACGTTGGAAATTGTGGTTTGTGGTTGCAACATTCTATCATGGAGAACGATTTTAGATTTGGAAGAGTCTTGCCCAATAGTATACGCTCCAAATCTTGAGGATCTTGGAAGGTTGTACCAGTTAACTCTAAACATGTAAGCATTGTGCTTTGATGCGGAAGACTCAACGTGTACTCGAAATCATAGTATGGTATAGTAAGTGTTAGAGTTTTTAGGTTTGGATAATTTTTCAAATATGTGGAAAAATCGTTCGGAGCGTCCACTATTGCAAAATGTTTCAAATGTGACCAATCATGCAGTTCTAGTTCTTGGAGCTCAGGATTAGTATCTGTTTCTTTCATGTTAATGTAAACGCTTTCCAAAGTGTAGACTTGAGGCGAATTTAACACTTGCAAAAACATTGGATCGAGTTTCACTGCTTTTAAATTGCGTGGTACAGCTGAGCGTATCAGCTTTGTAGTTAATTCTCTCGAAACATTGTGTAATGAAAAACTTTGAACTTTTTGACAAAGGTCAACACATGGAAATACAAGAAACGGTACTCGTTCTTCTTCGAAATAACCAAACAATAATTTGATAATATCTGTTGCGAGTGCATCGTCCTCTTGTGGATCGTAATAGTCTTCGTCTTGGTAATAATCATCTATTGTTTCATCTTCGTCGTACGTGTACTTTTGTTTCGGTGTAGACAGCGGTACTAAATATAAATAACGATTTAGTGGAAACCAATGATACGCAAGAACCTCACGTATGACTTCTGGTGGCAAAGTGTTCATGTTTGCTTACAAAGATCTTTATTCAAACTCTTCTTTCATGCTCTTTGTACACCTTCGTTGAAACACAAACTTGAAATGAGTATCATACTGACTCTTTCCATTAATTTGAAACGATCGATCTTTATCTGCACAAACCTTGTCAAAATCAACACCAGAACGCATCGACAAGTAGAAATTATGACTTGTCGATTTGAGTAGTATAGGCATGCCACAACGTACAAAGTCGTCACCATCACTTTGTGGTGAATCAAATGGTTTGTAAATAACAAATGTTTCCCATTGCGCTGCAGCAGTCCTATTGACAACAACACAGGAAGCATTTGGTTGTTTCAAAGGTGTTTCCATACAAATATAATTTCCAGTGAAATAGCAACGCAAATATACAGTATCATTGTACGCTATTGGTTTGCATTCCAAACTTCCGGTTGGATCTTCTAGTACGTACTGTGAAAATAATCTTGTTCGTTCGTCATTGATTTTTTCTACTTTCGATAGTCGTTGTTGGTCAAATTCGACAAAATACTTTTTTCCATCTTCTCTCCACGATTGCAAGTATACTTTATCTCCCATACGAATATGTCCAGCATCTTCAAACTGCATACGACCATTAAATATGGAGAAAGTTGTACCAATATCTTGTGTAGGTGCGCAATATGGTATAAACTTGTTAACGAGTATGGTGAAACCTTGAAAATTTACAATTTGTACGAGATTTGAGTAGGTTAGCTCACCATCTTTAGTACGTGCGTTTGGTGGTCGAAGAATGCGAAATTGTGTTTCTCTGTCCCTATTATAACTTGTTGCGGAAAGTCTCCCATTTGTATCGACTGATAAATAATAACCAAAGTATGATTTAAACTGAACTTCTTCTCCTAACAATACGTTCGCGTTTGATTTTGGTTTTCCGACTGATTCTATGGTAAATAAACTATATCGAGAAATATCAGCGTCGTCTGCTTTTAGCTGACGACTAATTTCATCTACAGTCAGAAAACAGGAAGCATCAATGTTATGAAATATTATTTTGTCTCCATAATACACTTTGTCCATTTCTAGGACCTGTCAATAATTAGTATCCTGCTGGAGCAGTGGATCATTTCACAGCCACTGCTCTACAATAACAAACCTTGGCAACCTTTTTGCTTGCTTTTCAATTTTGCGTGACATTGTTGACTGCGCGATAACACAAATGGTCAATAAGCGGTAAAACATGTAAATCTCATTCATTTGTTTTATTAATTGTATCTGTTAGTACTTTTCTCATCATTTGCGAAACTTTTGTACATCCATCTACGCACAAATCAATAGCTTCGACAACTTTGTTGTATTCCATATCGCCAACTTCTGTTAATTGTGTAACTTCGTTCAAAGAAGCCATGTATGCGCAAACTATGCCACCTGTGGCGTATTTTTGTTCGATAGCTGTTGGGTCGATTACGATTTGTGACTCCACTTCACTCTGCATGGTTAGATAGAAATCAAACAACGTACTGCTGCGCACGCACTGACAATATCGTACAGTTCAACTCCTGCATCGGCTAGTGCCAATGATCCACAAATAATAGCGGCTGCCAATGCACTTCCATCATCTTCCAACACTAACGCGTACACATCAATAACACTCTTTGGGAATTTATCCAAATTAACAGACACTTCTAGTGCATCTCTCATATAAACGCTAAATTCTCTATCTTCATCACGCTACACAGTCAACAATGTTAGATTATACGTACGTTCTTTTTCCGGCGTTGTTTGGATGCAAATGAACTTAATTTAAAGTCACAGTTTATCCTTCCCTTATCGCTAAACTCTGTTGATGTTTGTCTTGGTCCATACACCGAACAGATGACTTTGGTGTTGTTTAATTCGATATACGATGATCCTCGTGCTTGTTTAACGACGCCTGTTCGCATGACTAGGTTGTTATTTTTGTGTTAAAATCAAATACAGATATTTCTGAATTCATCGAGTGTACGGTTGTCTGAACGCTTGCCTTCTGATGTAACGAATTGTGTGGGTTTATCTGAAGGGTACAGAGGTCTTACAGACTTGATGGTTTGTGTATGTGAGAACATGACAGTTTTACAATTATTTTTGAAGTTTCGTTTTTCTTTGTTCAAATAATTTATTCCATTACGATATTCTCTTCTGCTTCGCGCGAAGAAACAACTACTGTGTCTAGAAACTCATCAAATCGCTGAATTATCTTAGAATGGTCTTCACCTTCTGTGCAAGTTTCCATCACCTGCACACGTACCATTGGTTTTGCTATTCGTTAGAATGTAGTACAACACTTACGTAGTTTAGTTGGTTTCTTCGTAGCCTCCTCATCTTTATGATGGCCTAGAACTAATATACACGAATCTTTGATCTTTGGACTAAAGCTCTTGTACCAAAACTCAATATCTTTTTCTGCGTTACGAGAATCAGGATTAAATACTAGTAATAATCCTTGAGCATCTTTGCATATCGCTGGCCAACATGCCTGAAAGTTTTTATCTCCAGAAACATCCCACAGCTCAACCAATACTTTTCCATCTTTTTGGATTCCTTTTTGTTTGACAAGTTTTAATCCCGTTCGTTCGAATTCTACAATTCTTACTCCAATTGTCGGTCGTGACGTAGCTGTGAGTTTGGGAGTAAGATTTCCAAGATAATTTGCTAGGCAAGTCTTCCCAGTATCTTTTGGACCTGCTAGTATCAGCTTTACTCGTTCATTTGTATCGCCAGGCATTTTAAGCGGAGCACAGGTCAACTTTGAACATGATAGAGATGATAGTTTATTAATTGTTTAGGAAATCATCAAGATCTAGTGTTTCTGTGTCATCGAGAGGCAACGACACTGGTGGAGGTTCCTTCTTCTCTTCTTTCTTGCTAGCAACAGGTTGCACAGGAGCAGGAGGAGATACGACCACAGTAGGTTGTGGTTTGGGTGTTGCATCGTACTGCGAAAACAAAGTTGGTTTTCTTTGAGTTATAGTCTTGATCGAGCGCTGCGTTTCATATGTCAACGCTACCAACTTTGTTAATTCTTTAGCCTCCTATCCTGACAAGTCATTTCTCTTCTTCAACAAACCAACTACCACAGATTGCGCTATATAATGAGCTAAACGCTTAAAAACTTACGTAAATCATGGAAAGTAGCAAGGTGATTACTCAAATCGAGAGAAAAGTCTTCTGGATTCGTGACAGTAAGAATTGTCTGTATAACATGCAAATGATCTAAAACGTCATCTCTCCAATCAAAACTTTCATGAATAAACGCCTCAAACCTCTCGATATCGCGTTTAATGAGCTCTGTTTCACTCTTGCTTAATGAAAACTTGACTTTGATCGCATTGTCAATGTATTTGACCATCAGCTTTTCTATAACTCGTTTAATCATTGTTTTAACAATTTCTATATCGATGTTTGACAATAGAACTTCCACCTCAGGTGTTAAACATTCGTCAAACGCTTTTTCGATGCATGTTGGATTATCAGCACTCGAATCAGTCGCTTTGGGTGATTTTGCGCTTCTACAAGGTGAGTTGTTTTTTTGTGACTTACCCTTGGTACCACATGTTTTTCACAAAGGCATCGTTAAAGTATGCTGATGCTTTGTTATATAATCGATTCTCAATCATGTATTCGCACTTTTGGTATAATCCATTGAACGAACTAATCACATCATCCATCTTTAACACTTCTTGATCAACATCTGGTAACGTCTCTGTTAAACCTTCCTCCATTTCAGTAGTAAAATTTGCACATTTCTCGCAATCGTTCATATGCGCTAACGATTAGAATATTTTTACTATTCCATACCACATAGTTGTTTCATCGGTATCTGTTCATAAATTTGCATTAATGCTTTGTACATCAAATCACAAAAAGAATCCAAAGTTTGTCGAACAGCGTAGGCAATTTTAAGTACCATCTTTGTCGTCAGAAAAAATTATATACATACGTCTTCTAATTCACTATGAGAAGCAGAACTGATTGCTTGTGAAACAAATGTGAAAAAATCAACAGGTCCATAAGTGTATACTCGATCGTTTTCCTCGTAAAACATTCCACGTTGTTGTTCAGTTCCTACTTTAAAGTTTCCATGTACAATCTTTTCACACCATTCGTTCATCTTTTTCTGAAAAATTGTTAATGATTTCGATACAACATACAGAGAAATCTCGCAAATATTCTCCCTTCAAAATGTTGATATCTTCTTGGAAATTTGTGATGGGCATGTACATACTGTACTCACCAATCATATCTGGGAAGTCTTGCATCCATTCGATCAATTTTGTTTTCTCTTCATTATCGAGTCCATCTTCTCTCATTTCATTAATTTTTCTTCTCAAACAAGTATCATACTGCAACGCATAGTACTGCATCATTCCATAACTATTTTGTAAGTATTTTCATATTTTTCATACTCTCTTGGGAAACAAGGAATCACTTCTCGTTCAATGTATTCTAAATCTTCAATCAAATCAGCTAACGCTTTTAACACCTCCTCAAAACTTTTTGCTTCTTTTAACGAACTGTCAAATTCATTTCGTACCCACTCATCGATTTTTTTGAAACAATTTCGTTTGTATTCTTTTGGTTTATAAATAGCATGTCGTTTCTTTTTCTCGACTTCGGATAGACGA
>JAESGV010000704.1_pt1 | contig 14471 bp, 9 predicted proteins | sample 9269781 | NCBI WGS metagenome assembly JAESGV01 (sample SAMN15741586, study PRJNA653496) | algae metagenome | isolation source: Tildeniella torsiva UHER 1998/13D and co-occurring heterotrophs from... | place: Slovakia: Slovak Paradise National Park, Hrabusice, Kosice Region | collected 2000-01-01 | reverse complement strand
CATAGTGGTCATCATCTGTTTTGATAAAGTTGACTATAGGTTGGTGTTTCTCCTCACGAACTTTTAGTGTACCTATTCTTTTCATATAGTCATCTCCATATGCGCGTAGCTTTTCAAACAGGAAACGTTCGAACAGATCAGAGTACTTGAACGAAGAGAACCAACCAGTGAGTATTTGTTGTTGAATACAGGTTGTACATGAGTCAAATAACGTGACGTCGCATTGATGTTCTGTTGTTTTTGGTAGCGTCTCTGTGACTAGTTTAGAGACGTTCCATGGTAAGTTGATTTGATAGGGTGCGCCTTCCTCAATAAAGTTCGAAAAAATCATCTTGGCACGTACGAAGCGTTCTACATGAGTTCGGAGGGCTTTGTACTCTGTTTGGTGAGTATGTGTTGTTGTGCATACCTCTAACTGCCTCTACAAATAAAAGTGGTTCCTCGTTGAGACCTTGGCGCAAGTGTTCTCTTAGTAGCGAGAAAATCTCAGGGTCGTTTAGACAACTCTCGAATGAGATGTCGTACTGTTCAATAAACTTGTCTATTCCTATAACAGCTCTCATAGTTATTTGTTTTGAGCTTCAGAGTAAGTACAATGTGGCCTATAGATCAGTTTTCTTGCGCTTCTTTTGTAGGCTTGCTGGCTCGAGTTCTGATTGTTTGGTTCTTGTCAAAAAGATTCTGACAGCTGTAACAGGTGTCATGTACAAAATAGGTATGACATGATCCGATAGCGAACTTGGAAAACGCAAACAATAAACAACACTAACAACTGAAAGTAAACAAAAATAACCTTGTAGTAAGTCACTTTATTATAAAATAAAGTATTTTAAAGTATTTTAAAATATTTTATTATTAAAAAAACTATCAAAGTTTTATAATATTTTTATAAATTTATGCAAATTCTTAATAATTCTTTATAATTCTTATATATAATTAATATATATACTTAATTATACTAAAATTAAATAAGAATTATAAGGAATTACAAGGAATTATTAAGAATTTGCAATAATATATAATATTTTTTATATTTCTTTAATAATATAAAATTCCTTCATAATTCCTTAATAATTTTTTATAATACTCTTTTTAATATAGAATTCTATAATATATAGTATTTTAAAATACTTTAAAATAGTTTATTTTAAAGAATTTGTGATAGTTTTATAAGATTATTAGAAAGTTATACAAATTCTTAATAATTCCTTATAATTCCTGTATGATATTAATACATATACTTAGTTATACTATAACCTAACAGAATTATTAAGAATTATAAGGAATTATTAAGAATTTTTAATAGTATATAGTATTTTCTTTATATTTTTCAAATATTATAGAATTTCTTAATAATTCTTAATAATTCCTTTTAATTCTTACATAATTAAACATATTATAATAGAATATAAAAGGAATTAGAAGAATTACAAGGAATTACTAAGAATTTGTAAGAATTTGCAAAAGTTTATTAATTTTTTTATTTTTTCTTTTATAGTTATTTATATAATTTTTGTAATGTTATAAAATAGTTAAACTACTCTTTTTAACATAAAATATTATAAAATAAAGTATTTTAAAGTATTTTAAAATCAAACCTGCGCGCGGTTTTATCTAAGCTTATCACATATTAATTTCTTATTAATAAATATTTAAAAACTTACATTTTTTTTTTAAATAAATTAATTCAAATATTTATACCAATATTAACTAACTGAAAGTTACTTAATAACATTAATCTTCAGCCTTTCTAATAAAGATATTTGGCCCTGATTCTTCATATTTATCTATGGTAATCTTAGATAAGTGAAATGTTGACATTGATGCAGCTAATGACGCACCAAACCATGCAATATTCTCTTTTCCAACAGTCACACTAACTTTAGCGCTGCTAGGTAATAAATTTAGCATTTCTTTCTTGAATCGTTCATCCAATCCTGGAATTCTCGAACATCCTCCAATCAATAAAATGTTGGTAGCTAACAACTCCTTTGCTTCAATGTCGCACTGTTGCATATGATTATACACCAACTCATGAACGCCAGGTAACTCTTTACCGATCATGTTTGGTTGGTATAAAATTTCTGTACACTGGAACCTGTGATCTCCAAGTGTTACAATTTGACCATCAGGAAGTTGGTATTCTCTTTCTACATTCGAAAAACATTTGCTCTTGTACATCTTCGTCATAGTTAAGTGCAACAAAACTTAACTTTTCTTTCATTTCGCGTATCGATTCATATTCGTCTGATGTTTCAAAATAATATCCTCGTTCAGTCAATATAGTTTGTAAATATTGTGTACAGTTGTCTCCACCAATGTTGATCCTGTTTCTGGGGTAAAATATTTTTTTGTTTTGGAAAACGGCAGAGGTGTATGTAACACTGTGTCCAATGTAGACTACTAATGAAGTCGGGTTCCCTGTTGAGATCATAGCGAGCATTGACGCGTGTCTACTGAAAAACGCTGGTACACTAAAGGTTTCGAAAAGAATCTGAGTGTACTTTTGGCCTACATGTGGTTCTTGAGGATGATATGTTGAATAAACAGAGTGCTCTTCTGGATTTGTTCTCAAATCACAAAGAAAATATTGTGTAGTAACATCTCCACATTATCCCAGTTTGTTTCGTTACGATTATTAATGAGAGGTTTAACATGGATCTTTTTTCTTGTGCTTCTGCTCCGACGTAACACTCTTTCATGTGAACCATATGAGTTGCGACTTTTTTAAACTTTGGGTAACCAACAATAGAGCGATAACTGAAACGAGGTTCTTCTTCGCCACTCCAACCAGACTTGGCGAAACACGAACCAATATCCAAAACAATAGTTTCGCTACTGTCACCGTTGTTCTCTTCTATCATGTCAAATGTTTGTTTGTGATTTATTTGTTACAAATTGTTCCTCTATTATGACCTCTCATCTTGCATGCTGTACAGTAACTAACTTCACAGTATCCATTCTTGAAGTGAGGTGCTTGAATATCGCACATGGGACATTTCTCATAATCTGTTGGAATGTACTCAAAATCATACTTGAAATAGCGATCATACTCGTATTTTAACTTTGAATATTCAGTGTCCTTGAACCCTTCGTTTAAAGTGCAACCAAAGTCACTCTCACTCATACAACAGGTCCATTTGTCATGAGTCAAACAATTCGTATTCCCAGGATGACTAGCCATTTTACATATAGCTTGATAAACATAGTTGTTTCTATCTAGTTGTCTGCTTCGTTGGTATGCATACACCTGTTTAGGCCTAAAATATTTCGAATAACCAACAACGAACTGGTCAAAATCCTTGCAAAGACATCGCATTCGGTGTACATCTTTGATAGAACAAAAATCAAAAATGATTGGCATCACATCACCAAGTCCATTATAACCGTCTTTCAATTTCACGCTATCTTTTTGCCGTTGTAGTTCTTCTCGTTCTTGTTTTAGTCGTAGCTCGATTTCTGCTTGTCGTTTTGCTTCTTCTTCTAATAACAATAGCCTCCATTCTTCAGCTTTTTTTGCTTGTTCTATCATGTGAATTTCGTACTGTTTCTGTTGTTCTTGTCGTTGCCGTTCCTCTTCTTGCAATCTTAATTGTTTTCTTTCCCTATTTGTTATGCGAGGTTCTTTGTCATTATTGCGTCTCTCACGTTTCTCATGATGCTCTTCTCTATCGTGACGTCTATGTCTTCGCTCTCTGTGCCCTTCGTGATGTGACATGTTCTGTAAATAAATTACAAAATAGTAGATACTGCAGTAGTTCAGAAGTTTACAAGTACATCTTATTGATACAGTTTAACACGACCATGACTAGTTGTAGCCAATAGTAACTTGTGTAACGGTAAATAATTCAAATCAGTAAACTTGTCATCTTCACCGAGTTGTACAGGCTCCAATGCAATTGTTGATTCAACACCTTTGAATTCGGAATCTGTTATCGATTTTAGTCTACTCATTATACTTGTTTTCTTTGTTCGTTTTGAATCTCGTTTTGCGACTAGCTTATCACTACTTGCGACAAATCTAGTACTCTTGGAGTGTAATAGAGTTCCTTGAGATGTGACAGCAAATAGTTGATCGGCTTCTTCTCCACAATGTACATCAAAAGATTGTATTGTTCCATAATCACGATTACTTGTACTAATATTTTCAATTTCTGGTGAGAATGTAGCATTCGTAATTGGGAAAAAGTTTCCTGCTCTTGCTGGTGCACTCTCTGTATTCCACATACGAATAGCACTAGATTTTGTATCAATGGTGAACAAGTGACCTGCTTGGGATGGGTAGTGTACAACTTTCTGTATTGGGCGTTCATGAGCTTGGAATGAATCCAATATCAATCCTGTTCTCTTTTCTAATAAGAAAACAACACCAGTACTCAGACCAACAGCGATATGTTTGTCCAATGGATGTACTGATGCTAACGAACGAATTGTAACACCAGTAGAGTTACTATGGAATGGAGCACTTGTATCTTCACTATGTTGACCTGTTGATGATCCAATTAAATCACTTCTTCTATCGTTTTCTGACATCCATAATCTCCACTCATAACATGGTAAATCTCGTGCGTTTACACGTAAATCATACCATGCTACAGTTGCATCTCCTGTAGATACCATTAACATGTTTGGATCACTGTGAACATGATCAAAAGTCATGTACTCGCTGTTACGAGTTGTGTAAAAGTCTGACTGTGCAAGTACACCATAGTATCCTATTCCACTACTATTTAGTGTAAAAATAGGTTTTGCTGTTTCTGCTTCGATGACATATAAATTATTAGTATCACAACAGGCGACTCGTTTTCCTCTATTCCGATCTAAAAACCGTACTTTGGTGATATCTTTTTTCATATTAGAGCCATATGGATATATCGTTCTTGCTGCACGACCTTCAATCATATTCCATAGTTTAATACATGATTGTCCTGTATGATCACGACCACCTGTTACAAATAATCGTTCATCTTCTTCAATACGATCGATACACCGTATGGCACCATCAGCACCGTCTGTGAACTCATGGACAAGTTTACCACGGAAAGATGGATCATCTTCTGGGTTCCATTTTGTATTAGTGAACCATAAACGAGCAGCGTCATGAGTCACATCTTCTTTTTCTACATGAATCTTGTTTGCATATGTAGTAGGTGTTGTAGGTGTTAATGGACTCATCAGTGGTGGTCTCTTGTTCATAGATAGTGGTGGTACAGTATCAGGTGTACTTGGTGTTCGTATAGGTTTGGGTGTTAGAGGTGGTGGAGGTGGCATTTGTCCAGTAGGTGATTGTGTATCAGTACGTTGTGTTGATAAATGCTCTTCAAAAAGTCGACTATTGGTGATCGCTTCACGCATAGCACTATTACCCATTACACAACATAGTTCTCTATACATACTTGCTGCTTTGATAAAATGACTTCGTGTTTGGAACACTTCCTCTTCTTTTACTACAGGTTCTGGTGATTCTACTTTTGTTGGACTTTCTATAGCAATAACAAACTCGCTCTCTGGTACGACAAAACTACTATAGTCGAGTTGTACAGAAACGCTTCTTTGGTTTGTTGGTGATGTATCTACACTACGTGAACGTTGTGGATTAAACGATTGAGTGTGTTGATGATGTGGGTGTGGATGTGGAGAGTTGGTTACTGCACCTTTGATACGTTCTACTAACATGCGTAATGTTGAAGATTTCTTCTCTTGTGTATCTTGTTTGTCAGGAGTTGGTAAATTCTCGTAACCTGGTGAATCGGCTATACCTCGTACAACGTTCAACGATCGCATGGACTCATCGAGTGAGAATTTAGAACCAAGTAGTGGTTCCAGACTTGATGACATGGCACGTAACGCTCGTACTGCTAATTCCAAATTATCCAAGTTCAAGAACAAATGGCAAATGAATTTGGCCAATCGTTCAAAGTGATGAATTTCAATCTTGGCAAACATGGACAATAATTCATTAATTGTAACTTCGTTGTTGGAAACGATGCACTCGACAATAACTTGATGACCTTGATGTTCACTCAATCGATGTAATAAATACTCAAACATGTCAAAAATATCAGTAACAACATCAGTGCCACCTTCTTCTGCACCTGTGTCTAACAACTCGATACGTTCTTTGATGCTTTCTAGAATCACTGCTAGTAACTTGTTCACATAGTGTGACAATAGTGTACTTGGACCTAATGCAATACCCAAGTTCAAAAGTGCCTTGACTGAAAGCTTGTTTCTTTCTCTGTGTTGACGTTGTTGTTGATTCACACGAAGTTGTGATTGTACTATTCTTGATACACGAGCAAGTAATGGATCAATAACATGTCTCATGGCCAATATAATTCCAAAATCATCTTGTGCCAGTTTGCATAACGTTGTTGCTGCAATTTGTGCTTTTTCTGGTCCTTCTGAGAACAAGGCCTCAACTAAGAAGGGTACAACTTGCTCTAAAAACATTTTTTGACGATCCTTGTCTCGTACTTTTTGTACAATTTCATTCTCACTCATTACAACTTGGAAAACGAACGATACAAATGGATATGACAATAATTGCTCATTAAATGATTCAATGAGTTCAATATCATCTGGGTCTTTAGCACTGTGCGAGCATCGTTCTGCTTCAATGTACAAATCCAATATCTTGTTTCGTACAATCTTTTTCACAGTATCGCATCGTCGAAGTTTCGAGTACAATTGAGCATCATCGGCATTATGCTTGAATATTGTTTTCAATACTTTTAGACCATACCTCCACATCGTGATATGTCTAAAGTCAGTGTCAGCACCTTGACCATGATGTCTACGTTGGGCACGTAAGAACATTTGTAAAACATGTGGTAGTACAAGTTCTAACCCTTCATATGGCATAGATATGAGTGTTCCTACGGATATACCCATATCTTCTTTATCGTCAATCATATCATCAGCACCTTTTTTGAATTCTACTTTTTTGGTTTTCTTTTCTGTTTGTTCGTCGTCTTCTACATCAGGTTCTTGTGTAGCATCAATATGCTTGACTACGAAACGATACCGTTCACCGTATGTTGGTAACGTGTAGAATGTAGATAAAAACCAGTACGCATACTTGAAATAGGATGGAAATAGTAGTTTGCTATCACGCAAAGACAGTACCTTTTTTCCACGATTTGACTTGGGATCAATAAGTGTTTCTACAATTGATCGAGCAGGTTGTGGAATTGATTGAAGTTGTGGAACTAGTTGGAATCGATTTGCACCATCATAGTGCTGCAAGTAATGCTGTAGTGTTCGAGTGTTAAACAATGGTTGTTGATTGTACAACTCGGCTAACAAACAACCCATTGCAAACATATCATCGGCATAAAACTCATTTTGGTCGTTTTTGGCACGATCAGGCATGAGTGGCAACGCATGATATTGTGATCTTAGAAAATACTTGCTGGCAAATTTGACACTATTCTCATAAAACGCCAAATCCATAGGTCTACCACGATTCGGTGAAGACATTGGTAATGGTACTAAACTTGAAGAAAAACGTTGTGGATGTGGGTCCTTGAATAGTTGTACAAATCCGTACCGTGATGGCATCGTCCGATCCGCGTCGCGCACAAGCATTACATTCTTACTTTGAATAGCAGCTTCACCAGTCAATTTGTAACCAAAAATTAAATCAATCCAATGATGTAACCTTCGTGAGACGTGTCCACTTTCTAACGCAGCACGATGTAAACGAATAAACTCTGCTGGGTCAGTCACCCATGATGTTGGTAATTCCAAATCACCCATATCTTCGTGTACTGACTTGAATACTGTTTCGTCATCGTAAAATTCTGGTATACATTCATCTGGTGTCCACTCATACATTCTTGCAATAGATAATGGATACTCTCTTGGTTCATAATGCGATCGTACATGTTGTTTCAGTAACGGTACTGATGTACGTCTTGCTAAATAAATGTAATATGTTGTTTCAGATAGAGGTTCGGTAATGTGGTGAGGATTCTGAGGAGAGTTAAATGTAAAATCTAACATTTGATCTCCTTTGTTGATACGATATTTGGTTAATTTCAAATCTCTCCAATTCCCAGTCGCCGAAGTGAAATCGATAACCCATGGTAAAATAGGATGATATTGTGAATCTCCTCTTCTTCTACCGGCCATTGCGTTTAATGCCATCAAATAGTCAAAATTGGACAACTCTCCCCTTTGCCATCGTGATAACAACGTAGCTGCTCGTTTCTTCACGTCTTTTTCTTTTTTATCTTTTTCGGAACGCGGTTCTGGTGGGCGTTTAATCTGTGGAGATGGTTCTGGTGTAGATTCTTTCGGTTTTGGTGTTGATTCTGCTTTTGGCGTCGGTGTGTAAAGAATATTCTGTCCAATAACTGATATCCACATGAGTTCGTTCAATAAAATATTAGAAGGCTATTACTGTGAGCGTTGTTGCACATGTGAACGTACTTTAATCTTTCCGTGTGCGAATCCACTTTTATGACAAAACGTGAGCATTTGCAGTATTTGATAAAACAAGAATCGTCTCTTAATATCATCGTTTAAGACTGTTGGATTGAATTTGATCATATCTTCGAGTGAAAAATTTTGGTAATCCAAAAGCACGTACAGGTGCGTTCGTGACTCGTACACACCAAAGAGTAACGGTAAATTCGCATGTTTTGGAATAAATACACCATCAAGATGCTTTTGTAGTGTTTCTTCTATTTTATCTGATGTTGTGTTGTCAGTTGTAGGTGTGTTATAAAATTGTGTTAACGTGTACAATAGCGAAACGCGAAGATGACTGTCATCTGTACTCGGTTTGTGGTTACCTTCTTCCTCACGTACAACCCTATTTGAATTAATATTTGTGAATAAACGTGCCTTTTAGGAAAAACCTTAACTGCCACCATGCGTTCATCGCGAAACGCATTTGAAGAAGCAGACAAAGACGACGCATCTACACTGTTTGCATGGGGAAGCTTGTATTGTTTCAGTAATTTTTACTATACGTACCTTGCAACACGCAATGGATCCTCTCTGAATAACATCTGTAGATAATGAGAATTGATAGTGGATGCCAAGTGGTGATAGATCAGTTTCAATGCAAGCCTGCAGCGACGACACAACCAACTTTTGTCCCATTACAATACTTAAAACGAACACTAAAGAAACATGAAACACAACTTTATTAAATATACATAAAGCCCTTTGTGAAAGCTACTATAAGATAGCTCTTGAATGCGCAATTATCATTGCAATAAACAACACCCGCGCTAATAATTATATGATCTGATAAATGATTAATATATGCACAGGAAAGCACAATGAATACAAGAAGAGAGTAATTTTAACTACTAGAGTATGGACAACAGTTAGACCTAACACAAGATCTATTACACCAGCAGCTACTATTACCGCGGTAGGTAGTAGTAGTAAGTAATAGTAGTGGTAGTAGTAATGGTAGTGGTAGTGGTAGTAGTAGTGGTGGCAGTGGTAGCAGTAGTAGTAGTAGTAGTAGTAGTGGTGGTAGTAGTAGTGGTGGTAGTGGTGGTAGTAGTGGTGGTAGTAGTGGTGGTAGTAGTGGTGGTAGTAGTGGTAGTAGTAGTGGTAGTAGTGGTGGTAGTAGTGGTGGTAGTAGTGGTGGTAGTGGTAGTAGTAGTGGTGGTACGTATAGTCATACACAGTACTCGTCAATACGCAAATGCTCTCTGTGAAAAAACGGTTAGTATTTGATTCTTTATATCTTACCTATTATTGCCGCAGTAGGTTCTCAATGGTATCATTACCGCGATTGCGAATGTAATAAATTACTACTCCTAAATAATTACATGATTGTTTTGCTTTTACCATTGTCAATTATTTCGGTAACACGCGTTATTTAATGTTTGTACGTTTATTCGCGTTCTTCATCATTAGAGACTTTTTATTTTCTTCATATGTCATTATCATGTGTGTTCGCCGACTTCTATTCGGAATCTTCTGGTTGTTATTCATACTAATAAAAGCGTTCATGTTCCGCACATTATAAATGTTAATTTATCGCCCCACAACGTTACAGTTTGTTGATTTTCTATTGTGTAAAATGTTGTCTTGTTTCATATACTTAATCTGCTGCGATTTTGTTCGACATGTAGCGTTGCGTTGTGAGAATTATGGTAGACGCTGCAAGCAAACAACCACGTTGGTTTGACTCTGAGTATCAAGCAATTTGACATGACGCTTGTGAAAGTTGCAAATCTTACAATTGGTACTCGTGCTCTGTTAAGGTTGGCCAGTAATTGAATGAGAAGGAAGCACTGGATATGCCATCTTTAACTGTCAAGAACAGAGTTACTAAAGCACGCAGGCTAGAAAAGAACCAAACTTGTATTTTATTTAAAGTTGTCATCATCTGAATACAAAACAACCGGTCTTTGACAACTCCACCATGTCCTGAAGGTACGATGGATCTTGTTAAAGAAAGAGTACTTCATCACTAGGAAGCAATTGAGTATGTTCTTACAGGTTTTGCCTCACCATGGTGCAAATAATAGACCTATTCAACGAGCACATGGTCGAGCTGTATTCTCAAATTAAATAGTACATATTGTGATATCATAGATCCTGTATCTTGTTAAATTTTCACGAAAAACGAGGCATGAACCTATAATTAGTTTGTTAAGTGATCCTTACTCTTCGTTGGTTCAAATGCAAATATTCTCTTACCACCTGCTACATATGATAATCGTTCACGACATGGTAATGATATCTCACTAAATGGCACGAATGTAGCACTGTTGTTATTGTGTCGATAGAACAATCTTCCACTCTCAGTTTCAAACATATGACAGTACTGATTCGCTTCTATCTTTATCACACGGTCTTGATCATACACTACTAAGCCAACAGTCTTCGTATATTGTTCATCTAACTGTACAACTTTACCACTCCCTACATTTGTTAATAGAATAAACTAACGCACTAGTTAAAACTAGTGGAAACGACAAGTGAGCAAACTCTTCTCCATGTACTGATCCACTTGCTGTATCATTGATAATTATTCCTTCTCTACCTCTATAGAACAAAAATCGTCTGTACTCTCCACGAGCTTTACTGTTAATAAATCACAGTGTAACGTACCGTTTAGTAATCTGTATTCATACAACTCCTTGATATCACCGTTAGGAATGGTGCTACGCGTGAATGGTACATCTTGCTTTGTTGCTTGATCTACATCTTTATAGTATACATATCCATCTTGTGCTAGTAATGTGATATTGTAGTTGACAAAGGTTAAGTGACTGTAACTAGGATATGATGTCGCAACTCGTGTCACATGTACTGACAATTGTTGTGCTGTCTGTAGGTTGGTTGTTGACAGTCTACCACAATACCACATTGAACCATCACTGGTGCAGAAAATAGACCCTCTATCAAATGCGTAACAGTCGACAACACGCAATTTATGAGTATTGAAAAATTCTATGCGTGTTGGGTGCAGTATTCTTTCGTCATTAATTAGTCCACCTGCCCGCATGGCTACATTTGAACCACAAGTGTACACTTCACCGTCTGCTGTGAGAAATAGAGTATGATAAAGTGTAGCAGAAACATTTGAAATAGGTTTTGCGAACGGTACATATGTCAATGATGGAAATGGTTGGTGCTCTCCATTAAATTCAAATCCAAGTGCGCCACTGTCTTTGTTCACCCAACCTGCAACGAAAAAGTTTTGCATTGTTTACAAGAAGACTTTTGTTTACTTTTGTTGACTCAAAGCTTATTCTTAAACTTGGGTTGTCTCTTCTCCATAAACGCGATAATTGCTTCGCCAAGATCATCACTCTTAATAAAAGCACTGTTCCACAGGGCAACTTGATCCAAACCTTGATCAGTACCATGTTTTTCAGCATACTGTAATACCTTTTTGGTTCCTTGCACAACCAATGGAGAATTTGCAGCAATGTTCTTGGCTAATTTTCTAGCTGCGACCAACATAGTCTCTGTATCTTCAAATACGTTACTAACCAAGCGGTTTTGCAGAGCACGTGTAGAATCAAAATCGCCACCGGTGAATGCCATCTCACGTGCAAATGCCTTACCAACAATTGGTGAGATACGTTGCAATGTTCCAAGATCTGCTACTAGACCAACTTTTGTTTCGCGAATGGAAAAGTAAGCATCTTTTGTACACAAACGAATGTCACACGCTGTTATTATATCTACTGCGGCCCCAATAACCGGTCCTTGACACGCAACAATGACTGGTTTTTTACACTTTTCTATTGCGGTAATACTCTTTTGCCACGACAATAACATTTTCATAAAAGCCAAGTTACTAACTGCAGGACTAACGTCTTCATCTTTTGACAATAATGTTCCTGCTGCTACTTTTAAATCGAGTCCCGCACTAAACGTGTTTCCATCTGCGCGTAAGAGAATAACATTGATCGATTCATCTTTATCTAGTTCTTTAAAAGCGATACCAAACTCCAAGAAGTATGTGTTGTCTAGTGCGTTTCTAGTTTTTGGTTGTGCGAGTACAACTTCGGCAATATCTCCGTTGCGTTCGATTTTTAATCTTTGGTAGGTATACGTCATCGTTTGTGTAGTTTGTTTTGGAAGATTCAAGTTGTAAGCATTGTTGGTTTATATGAAAACAATTGGTGTTGATTTGTACTCTCCAAACAATGTTTCGTACTTGATCGTACGTCGGTATGATTCCTCTTTTTGTGCTTCATCATCTTCTTTTTCAACATCTATTACTTGTTTCTTTTCTTGCACTACCCCACGTGGATCTGGTACATATCCTTTTGAAAGTACTGGTACCTCCTCTACAGGATTTCCAAACATGTCTACAAATGTACGATCATTACCAGGTTCGGGAAGTGGTACACCCTGTTTGTTCTGATCCATACATGTGAACAAAAACTGTGCAAATGCAAGTGCACTTTGCTTGTGTACAAGCTTTTTCGACTTGCCCGAAATTGAAAATTTGGAAAATCCAGTGTACCGATCAATTCGTTCATCGCTTTCCCATAATCCTTCATCTTCTGTGTCATCTTCATCTTCGTCGCTTGATGCCTCTGCACGCTTTCTTTTCTTGGATTTCTCTCTTCTTGGTGAGGTCGCACGGAATATCTTTTTCGGTGTACTTGCTTTACTACCTCTACCTCCACATGATGCTGTTTCTGGACAAATATGTTTACAGTGACAGCATTTGTATGTATCTCCTTGATAGATCATTTCTTCTCTTGTAGTAAACTCGAACCGATCATTACAGCTCACGCATATCAATTTGTTACAACCATCATTGCTACATATTACTCTTGGATTTACACCAGACTTGCAAATATGACAAACTATACCGATTCCTTGTCGAATGTACTCCATACCACTAGCAACGATATGCACCTTTAACGAACTATCTTTTCCATTAGAGTATACAGTCTTACTGTTTGCAATTACCCATTTTCCTACAGGTTTCTTTTCATCAATCAACGGAGGAACAAACTCTGGATTCTTTTTGTGGAACATATCTGAAAATGTTGCATTCACAGTAAAGTGAAGACCTCTTAGGTCATACATTTCAATACCTCCAAATATATATGTTGCAACATCTGCTGGTACTTCCACAGGTGTGGATAAGTGTGCATTCTGCTTGTTGGGTGTAGATGGTTCTTGTGCTTTGCTCTTTTTCGACTTTTTCGTTTTTTTCTTTTTGTGTTCTTCTGTTGGTGCCACATCTACTGGGCTTTGTGTTAAATCTTCAACCTCTATATTTGGAGTAGGTTGAATATCTTTCATCGTTGACTCTTCCACAGGTGTAGATTGTTCAGACATTTGTACATCTTCTATAGGTTCAATATTTACATGTTCTCTTCTTTCGAGTTCAATTTGTGGTACTGAAAACTGGAATGGAGGATCTTCATCTTGTACTTTTCTACGTTCTATGAATGTAAATTATATGAACAATAATGTTACTCTTCTCTGCAGGCTTCTTCTTTTTGGCCGATATTCTCTTGTTATTACTTTTAAAGTTAGTGATAGCAATGGGTTACATACCATGACATACAAAATACAGCACCATCTTTCTGTACACACCATCTCTTACTCGTTTCAAATGTTGAACAATTTTCACACTTTGGTAGTTCTTCTTTGTCCCAACCTTTTGGAAGAGGAATTTTACTCGATTTTGTTCGATCGCGCTTTTTAGGTGTTGTGTGTTCGATTGGATCTTCTTTTTGTGATGCATTGAAACTATGCTATTAGTACCACAGAATGTCTTACCATGAAGTGCAAAGATAATTACCATCGTCTTGCTTTCTCCATTGTGTTGTATTTGTAGCTTCACATTTGATACATACTTTTTTGGGACTCAGTAACTTTGGTGACGTAATGCGTCCTTCTGTCGACGGTTCAGTACTGATGAATAGTGGAGCTGGTGGTAAATGCAATGCTTCTCGAGCAGCTGCTTCAGCGACTTGATCTATTTTTTCTGAATTCCATGATCTTTTACG